>Ga0307510_10005784_pt1 | contig 14742 bp, 22 predicted proteins | sample 12_EM_MG_FD_207224 | JGI IMG/M metagenome (GOLD analysis project Ga0307510, IMG submission 207224) | Populus trichocarpa ectomycorrhiza microbial communities from riparian zone in the Pacific Northwest, United States - 12_EM | ecosystem: Host-associated > Plants > Roots > Unclassified | place...
CCTCGCCCGAGAATCATTACCATTAATCCCGAGCTCAGCATAGCCATCATAGGATTCTGCGGACTCGGACTCGGATGTGAACAATATTGAATAGTCAGTATTGTTATCCCAAGCAGATCCACATAGTCTAACTTGATCTACAGCAAATCGTCGTTATTCAACTCAACATCGTATGTTGTGCGATGGTTGTTTACCACACTGGCAGCGACAGTCCCATTGGGTAACATAGAGTGTAGAGTGAGACGAGATCGTGAGGGCGATAAAACGAAAAATAATTAGGGTCCAAGAGTCAAACGAACAATGAAAGGCGAATAGCAAGTAGCCTGAGTGAATCGACAACACTGAAGGGTACTAGTAGGAAGGAAAGCAGAGAAAACTCATCGATTTTTTATTCAGACATCCCACACATTTACGTCCATCCGTCCCAACTGTTGATCACCACAGGAAGACCAGATAGCTGCCGCGCAGCAGCGAATTTCCCAAGGGCTTCCCGTATTGGCCCTGATGGTTCAAGCCCCTGTATGAAAAGATTTTGTAATGCAGGCAGCACTTCTGTCACTCTTTCCCCTGCGAGCTCTTGCAGGGCGAGTGCGAAACATAGCACGCGTTGTTTGCCTAGGTGAAGATCCTTCAGACCTGTAAATGGGTGTAAAATATCCAGCCATTGGGGGCTGTCTACTTCGTCTTGCGGATCAAGTACCTGTGGAAAGCCCGAGAGAACGTCGAGGCGTTTCAAAGCGGAGGGGAGACGGATGTACGAGCCAAAGAGCCGTGCCATAGATGAAACTTGTCGGCCCAACTCTCCGCATGAGGTTCTAATTGAGAGGAATCCGAGTTCGAGTTCAAACTCGAGTTCGAATGTGGCGGAAGCAGCCCAAAATGTCACACGTCCTCGACTGGGTGCCTTGAACTTTTCAATACGAGCGAGGAAATCATGGAGTCGTGAGGTGTGGGATATTGGTTGATCAAAAGATGTGATATCAACGTTGTTAAGTAGGGGAACATCGATCCGTGAGACAAAGTCTTCGAGGCACTCGCTCATGCCTCGGAACTCAAATTTAGTGAGAGAGGGTAAGACAACACGGGTGAGAGGAGACAGAAGTCGGTTTGGCTGGTCAAGCCAGTTAGGGAGGGATTGGGGAAATTTGAAACCAATGGAAAGTGATTCGAGATTGGGGTTCATGGAGAGGCATGTGGCCATTCCCTCAGGCGATGGGTACATGGAATGTGGAATATCCCAAAGACGAAGAGTAACAAGGTGACTGGCAGTCAAAAGTAGTTTCCATATCCCCGGAAATTCAACATCGGATAAATTGCATGATCGTAGATGTTGTGCGGATCCGCCTAAGAATGCCTCGGGTAAAACTGGCATCGCATCTAGGAAATTTTCATTGCAACATTCAATGTCCAGGCTGGTCAGAGCCGGAAAGGGTTTCTGCATCGCTGCTAAAATCCTTTCCAATTCAGAAAATGGAAATCCCTTCAATTGAATTTGACATATGCGATTGGTGTGCTCGAGTGCAGCAATGAGGCTACTTTCATGGTGATATCGCGATATTTTGTATGCATCTGCTAGCGAGCGCGATATGTGGATGGGTAGGTTTTGCCAGATGTCCAACATCACCTTCACCTGTCGTTCGGGTGTGTAGAAAACTCGTACATCCAGGCGACGTGGCGATGCAAAGACGATGCTTCGCCATCTTCGGCAGACATGAACAAGGGGAAGCCATGGCTCTATGTGCTCGGATGTCTCAACCAGATAGGAACTGAATATCTCTAGGAGGGCATCGTCAGGGAGGATGTCAATGGCCATCTGGCCTGTACGGAATTGGTCAGCAGTGGTTGCGGACAATTTGCAACTGAAGACACCTACGTTGAACCCCGAGATCTTTGCCTGGGAAAGAACAAGTGACCGGTGCTGCTTAACAGGGGGGAGGTGACTGGACAGAGGATGGGGATTCGGGGATTAATATGTGGGACCTTGGTCGGTAGTTTGAGAACACGACGAACTCCGGATTCGGATTCACCATGGCATCTGACGCGCGATGGCGTGGCGTGACCGTACTGTGCCAACGCAACACGCGACGCGTCAGCGCTCAGCCCTCTTGTCACCCCTTCAATTTGTCCTCTGCCTCCACCGATTGTCCTCCTCTTCCCCTCAAGTTCCCTCTTGTCTCGCCTGAAGCCCGGCTACTGAAGACACCTAGTTCGCCTACTCTCACCAACTCGAGCTGTCAAGAAAACAGCATACGCGACGCCACGTCGGTCGGGCCCACGCTCGGGACAACATATCGCTGGAGTCGCACCTTACTGTTTTTACCTTCCTCCCTCCTTTCGTACATTTTCCTATCACTCTTTCTCCCCTTTTTATTTTCCCTCTTTCTACTTGGCCATCAGACACAGCACGACACCCCTCCCTTTTCGACTCTGCGCCCGCCATCACACCTTTGGTCACAATCCACTCCCTTCTTTATGGACACCGAACAGTCTTGCTAACATCGCCGCGCTGGTCTGTGGCCAGCAAGACCAGCTTCACATTCCCTTTTTCGTCTTGTTTTTCATCCTTTTGCGCAGCATACTTGTATTTAACCTCTTCGCCTGGCATCGGACTCGGAGCACGTCAGAGGAACTCCCTCTATGTAATAGACCACTTTCCTTTCCCTCTCCGTTTGTGTGCCGCCACCTTAAGTCTTTCGTTACGCCTGTTACGACCCCATTTCGCGCATTCTCTTTCTCTTGGGAACTCAGCCTCCCTCCTCCCTCCTTGTCCCCTCGTGCCTTTGCTTTGCCTTCGGGATCGCGAACCCGCCTCGGATCTCGGAACGGCCCCCGAACGCACAAGCATGAACTTACCTCTGGCGCTACAATCTATGAAAACCTTTATACCTCGTACTAGTCGAAGTAGCTTACACGAGTAATACAAGCTTTTCAAATTTCCATCTCGGAGTCTGAGCCGCGCCTTCGTGCCACACATCTTCCTACGGATGGAGCGAGTGACGGCATCTAGACCGGACTTTCAGATTGGGGGGATTCGAGTCAAAAAAAGATGCTCCTTCAAGTTCTGCATCATAATCATTCCAGTGTGTAGGTGCCTCGGGCAGAACCCCACTTAGCACTTTTTGTTCAGTATACTGTATACATCTTGGGGTGTAACCACAGCATGGGTATTTATAATTAAATTGTTTCCCCCCACAGCTTATCTTACCATCGTTGTATAACATTTTACTTCCAGGAGACTAAGTTACAAGGGGGGGCAGAGGAGGCTGGCGTGGTGCCTGTCGTGAAGGAATCGCTCTTGGGTCGTCCTCGCGGGGAACATCACAATCCATCCGGGCTCAGCATAGCCAATTAGCCATCATAGGATTCTGCGGGCTCGGACTCGGACGTGAACAATATTGAACAGTTATTGTTATCCCAAGCGGATCCACATAGACCAATTGATCTACAGTAAATCATCGTCATTCAACTCAAAATCGTACTTTATGCGATGTCTGTCTGCTAGATCAGCAGCGACAGTCCTATTTGGATAACACTGAGTGTAGAGTAAGACAAGATCATGAGGGTGATGGGAGGCAAGGTAAATTAAGGTCTTATTAATACGAGTCGAACGAACGACGAAAGCGACTAGTAAGTAGTGAATCGACAACACCAAAGGGCAGTAGGAAGGAAAGCAGAAAACCTCATCGACCTATGATTCAGACCTTCCACACGTTTACGACCGTCCGTCCCAACTGTGGACCACTACAGGGAGACCAGCGAGCTTTCGTGCCGCAGCGAATCGCTTGAGAGCTTCCCGTATTTGTCTCGATTGTCCACGCCCCTGTACGAAAAGATGTTGTAACGCGGGCAACACTTCTGTTACCCTGTCCGCTGCGAGGCCTATGAAGAGTGACGAGGTGATTGGCAGTGAAAAGCAGTTTCCATATCCCCGGAAATTTAATGCCCCATAGTTTGCATGATCGTAGATGCTGTGCAGACCCGCCTAAGAACGCCTGAGGTAAAACTGCCAACGCACCATACTCGGCACATTCAATATCAAGGCTGGTCAGAGCTGGAAACGGCTTCTGCATCCCTAGTAAAACCCTTTCCAGTTCAGGCCGTGAAAATCCTTTCAATTGGATTTGACATATGCGATCGGTGCGCTTAAGTGCTGTTATGAGATTACTTTCATGGTGCGATCGCGATGCCTTGTATTCGTCCGCCGGCATGCGTAATATGTGGATGGGTAGGTTTGGCCAGATGTCCAACATCGCATCTACCCGTCTTCCGGGTGTGTAGAAAACTCGTACACCCAGGCGAGGTGGCGATGCAAAGATGATGTTTCGCCATCTTTGGCAGACATGAACAAGGGGAAGCCATGGCTCTATGCGGTTGGATGCTTCAACCAGATAGAAACTGAATATTTCTAGGACGGCTTCGTAGAGAGGGTGCCAATGTTCATCTAGTCTATACTGAACCGGTTAGCAGTGGTTGTGGAAAATGTGCACTGAAGATACCTACATTGACCAGGGAAGAACAAGTGACCGATGCCGCCCAGGAGACTTGAAAAAGAATGGGATTTTGGGTATTAGCTTGTGGGACTTGGCCGGTAATGTAGTTGTGGGAACACGGCGAACTACTGGCGAACTCAGACGTGCGTCAACACTCAGCCCCAGCCAGAAATGGAGGTATTCGGATCGAATGTGAACGAATTGGGTTGATGTACCTACAGAATTCAATACAATTAGATGAAGTGGGACCCTCCTTCGTTCCGAATCGTTCGGGATCTAATCCCATCAAATGCGAGTTAATACCATCGACCAAATTTGATTGTATTCGATGACATTTGTTTCGAATACATTTGACTCTTTTGATTTGGATCGAACCCCATCGAATGCGATACAATCTCATTGAATCATTGGAAAATTATTTGATTGCATTTATTTGCATTCATTTTTACAATACCAATACTACAATCGTTTCTTTCGAATGGGATCAAATCCCATCGAACTACATACTGAATAAAAGAAATAAAAAGTAGCAAACCCCTTTGAATTATTACAGAACAAAACATGGAGGCAAATGTCGTGAAGATGCATCGCAGCTTGCAAAAGAGACCAGGCAGATGCTGGCAATGGCACGATGGGGGGAAAGAAAGTGGACTAGAAGGTGATGTGAGAGTGGAATAGGGGGGAAAAAATGCGGGTCTTGTACCAGGCTAAGTCCATTGCAGCAACTACTTGGCGTGTGGCGCTCTCCTGGGGGGAAGACACCCCTTCTGTGCAGCCTTTGCCCATGATGAGAACACTGACCAGGGAATTGATTCGTTGTACTCACCTTTATTTCTGCCTTCTTTGCCACACCTCTTTCTTCATATGCCTAGAAATGTATGCAACATGTGTGAGCAATAAGTCGTACAAGATGGACGAGTGAGACTTACCTTTCGGAGATTGCTATCGATGTGATCCTAGTAGAGGTTGAACTCTCCAACGGTTCCCCCAGGGTTTGCCTCGCACCAATCGACAGAGCATAGGTCCCTGAGACCAAAGTCAGTAATGAAACGGTCTGAGGAAAGCACTTACGCTGCATATATTCCAACTCCAGGGGTTTTTATCTGCGTATATTTGTACCTTCTGTTGCGCAGATCCTTGATCCTTGCAGATTGTTCCATCATGGCCGGCGTGTTGGTATTGTCTGCATTAGACGACATGATCGATTGGACGTTAGTTGCAATAGGAGGGGCGCTTGGGCCCTGCGTGTTGGTGATTGGGAAGACATAGGAGGGAGGAGGTATGCCTGGGCCCAAGATAGAAGACGACGGGGCACCTGGGCCTGAGATAGAAGACGGTGGGACGCCTGGGCCTGAGATAGAAGACGGCAGGATACCTGGGCCAGAAACTGTGACATGAGGAGTGGGGACAACCGGACCCTGTGTGTGCGTGACTGCGCTAGGCACCACTGGTGGGATAGCCTCTGTGCTGTCGGTGGTGTTATGACCGGAATCCCTGTTAGTATTTCAAGTATGCTCGACAGTGCGTGTAGATGGGATATCACGTGGTGTGTTGCCTAGCAGGCGGAAAGTTGCGCTGCATTTGTTGAAGGTGTTGGCACTGGGGGGAGGATCGTTAGCAAAATCAATGAATTATTTGAGAACCTACAGTGGATCTCTCAAAGGCCTGGCCTTAGGCCTCAAAGTACCCATGGAGGATCCCTCGCAGACATCTTCCTCGAGCCAAGAAGGCAAGGCAATTGTGTAGTCATCATCTGAGCCATCAGGCACTGTGTCGGTCTTGGGATCGGTCTGGCAATCGCCAGCGTCATCGTCTTCAACTGTAGTCTTGTGTCTCTTCAGGGCTGGTCCCTTCCCTTTGATGTCTTTGCCTTTGCCTGCACTCTTCTTCTTGTAGTAGCCCTTGTACCATCCTGGATACGTCTTTGTTGTGAGATGGTGAACCTTCCAATGGTTCTCACAGTAGCAGAGGATGGGCCATTTCTTCTCCATCTTGTGTGCGTATTCATCTTGGATGCTCCTTGGTGTGTCGCCCCACATTTCCGGTGCCAAACCTCTTGCATATAGGTCCTTCCAGAGGGACCTTGCAAAATATTGGATGTCCCCAGTGTGCGTACTGCTGACTGCTCTTCCATCTGACTGTTCGATAAACAATGCGGTAATGTTTTCGCCCTGTGCACATCTTGTCCTTCCACAGGGACCGGGTTGATCCATGGGGTCAGATGAATCTTTTCTCTTGGCTTCGAACTCCATAAATTCCTCCTTGGTCCAGAACTTGATATCAGGGAAATCGGCTTGTGAATAAGTGGGGGCCGCTTCTGGGTCTGATTCACATTTCATGGGGGGATGGTAGGGTGTGACACTGGCCCATGGCGCAAAAGATGGCACATAATCTTCCTGATATGGTCTCTTATTGCCAGTAGACTTGGCGAACATCAAGGTGATGAGGAGGTTGTGCAAGTCAAGGAGGTTTTTGTATCTTGTTCTGTGGATTACATGAGAGGAGATCTTGGATAATGATAAAGGATAATGCTTACTTGAGTAATCTATGCTTGTGTTTTTCCTTGTGGAGCTCGTTCCACATTAGCTCGTATTGTTGCATGACTTGAATATATGCATCATGGTCATTGCCCATCGGTCTGATTGAGGGCCTGAGAGCGTTGTTTATTGGGGATGGTATGCCAAGAGGAGAAAGCAGAGAGGAATCATCAAAGGGGGTGCACAGGCCTGAGCTGAGACTTGTAGAGGTTGGGGAAACATCATCAAGTGGGAAGGTACCAGCATGAGAAACTTCGGTAGCGTTGTATAATCCACTTAAAGACATTGCCATGCGCTGTTGCACTGCTTGAAACGGAGTCAGAGGAGACGACATTGACAGACTTTTTTTTCAGAACGTAGCTGTGGGAGAGACAAAGAAAAACAAGACAAAGAGATTGGCATTCATAAATGCGCTCCTTTGTTTCATGTGCAAGAAGCCAGAAGATCTCAGTTTGGGCATGCTACACCCAAATATATCGCTACTGTAGAGATTTGTGTATTCTCAGGTTCTCCCTCCAAATTCATCATACAATCGTGATGGGGAATTGCTTGTAGAATGCACTGTATGCATTGCATTTGTCATGTAGATGGAATTATAGCGATGTAATTAATCATCTGGAATGGGTAATCCGAATCCTACAACAGCGGGCCCCCAACAGACCGTAGGGATCTGGAATCGACTTAGCTGCTGCAACAGATTTCCCAGACACACACAGACTGTGAACCAGACACGTCACAATTGTAGGCTTGGATTGCCTAATACAGACAAAACTGCTATATATTAAAGATAAGAACATTGCATACTACGAAACAAAGACGCTGCATGCTCTCTAGATGCCTCACACTGCCGCTGGGTCTGGGTGGCCATCAGGGTTGCCTCTCATAAAGTCCTCCTCTGTACCTGCCATAACGGCGACATCCAAACCTGGCTTTTCAACAAGGAAGAATCGTTCGTGTGTTTCTTGTCCATCTATCTCAGGCACATGAGGAACCATCGCTACCACGGCTTGAATGCATTTGACATTGATGAATTCCAGTGCCGAGTCACCTCGATACTCACAAGACCACAGTGTGTTGACAGAGAGGCCCAGTAGAATTGGATCTGGCCTGGAAAATAGAGAAACAAGCGCAACAGGAACTTTGTTGTCTCCGCAGCGGAGAAGTGTGAAGAAGTGAACTTGAACTTCCGCTATACATATTTCATTGTCAAAAAGTATCTAAGTGTATGGCAATGATAAGCGTGAAGAACACAGCAAGCAAAACATCTGACATACTTTGACATTGCATGCAGTTTGATGCTTCTCCAAAGGCCTCTGCAATTCCTTCCATGCACTGTAGCAGACCTGGCCAGTGGGAATCCTGAGCCTTGCCCATCAACGAACAGCGACCCTACCAGTATTTGACGTAGACAAGAACTTATTTAGTGCATCTACCTTGCATTCCCGCAGACATTCTGGATGTTTATCTCTAGCGCGAAGCAGTACAAATCCATCCTCTATATCTTTGGATCCACAAGGTAGGTCTCCTCCAGAGTTTTGATTCCCCTCCAAATCAGGGATGATAGCTACAAGGGCGTTCACACGTGCACGCCTGATGCCTCTCTGAGAGAGATTAGCGAAGGGATTTGAGTGCTGCTTGATCTCCTCGCCCAGATTACTGATGGTGCACTCTAGTGTCCATTGTGATGAACATATAGGAGTCACACGGAAGGTGCACGAGCAAGTGCATGCAAGGACGTATGAAGTGAATGCGAGTCTGCATGCATTGGCAATAGACATCCTTGAACTCCTCTGCGAAAGACAAGAGTGCCAGGTGTGCATTGTGTAGATTCTCTTGGGTAATCCTGTGTTGATTCATAAGCCAGATCCCAAGAATGAGCTTACAGTAGTTCGTGAAATATCTTTGAGGGAGAATTCTGTATAGAAGCCCTGGCCCCAGCCCATAGAGATAGAGCAAGAACTCCCAAGCTTTGTAACTGCTTGTTATTTTATCCGCGATGTTGCATGGGGGACGATCGAAGGAAGTGGGAAGATAATGCAAGGCTGATGCAACAGCCTGGCCATGTGTCTGCCAGACATCGCCTTGGAGTACCGCCCAGTCCCAAGTGGACCTATTGTCTGGCCTTGTACAGTCGATTGTACCATGCCACAAGCTTAGCATGAGATCGGGTAGATTGAGCACAGCAAGATGCATGATATCTGAGCCCGCTGAGTGAGGGAGCCCAAGTGTAGCAGACCGATCCAAGCCAGAGAAAATGGAGGGCTTCGAGATCCCTGTTTCCAGACATCAAGTGCGGTATTGTCTCTGATTGGGTGATGTAGTCACAATGCGCAGATTCTCATGATATTTCTCATAAGAGGGTATTGGGAGATGCCTCACATCGATATCATCATGTGTACAATCTTTGACATCGTAGTCCAGAGGCTTCAAAAGAGCAGAAAAGTAGTGTTTCCCATGCTGTTCGCGACGCCCTTGCATACCACAGTATAGACGGCAGCCATGCTTGCCATGATAGCCTACCATGCCAGTAATGTGCATCATACCAGGGCCATCAGTGGTTATCAGGGCGAGGAACACCTTCGAATCGACTTCACGCTGCAGTGCTGCATCCCAGATTCGCAGCCCTTCCTTCTGGAGAGCAACCAAATGCTGGAGCCCAGGAAATAGGAAAGAATCAATATTCTTTGGATTGTTTGGCCCAGGAATGAAGCTGCCGACAAAGACCCTGTGCTTCTTGTAGCACTCGGTGGGAGAAAGATTCAACAAGACCCAGATATATATCTAGCACAACGAGACCTTCTTGGCATAAAGTTGGGCTCCATTGATTGAGAACATTAGAATGATGTCATCTTTACAGATGCGCTTATCTTGAAATGCACCTATGAGATCTGTGCCATGTAGAACATCCAAGTATTCATCTAGACAATCTGCATGTTCAAGATCTTCGAACATGTGATGTACCTTGTTGCGTAGATAGTGTGTACAAGAGGCGCTCTCTGGGGACCTATAAAGCGCCTGTAATTGGGGTCCTATTGGGATTGTGTGGAATTCCTGGCAAGGAATCTTCTCTTGCCCAGAGCTTGTTTGAAGATGGAACTGGTCGTATTGAGGCTCAGAGCATTTAGGACAAGAGTTGAGATCCAGAAAGGGTCCTGTATAAGTAATGCAGGACTTAATGCACATATCGTGCATAGTGTTGCCGCAACTTGACCAGCCGCAAGCTGACTTTAAAAGCTGCAGCTTTTTCTGGATGCGACTTTACTGACCGTGACTTTTCACCCTGTAGCTGCAGCTTGACTTCAGTCGCAGCTTATAGTCGACTTATGGTCGACTTGAGCTGTTATTTTTCATAATAATAATAAAATCGGCCCTCTATGGTATCGGGGATGGGCAACATATGACAAGGCTGAAGTGTGTTGAGAAGTCGATGCAGTTCTATAATCATGGGTCCGAACAACCCTAAGACCCTACCACTACTGCCACCGCCTGCCACTGCCGTCCCTGCTGCCGCCCCCACCTCTGCTGCCGTCCCTGCTGCCACCCCCACCTCTGCCACCATCCCTGCTGACAAGTGCAGGTACCCATTTATCCCGCTGACGCAGAGAAAGACCATGCCTATATATTTGATGCCGAACCGCAGGAGGCGTTGGCCTTGGTCCACGCTAGGTGTGTGCTGGGCCAGTCGTGATGACCTGCTCCTCGATAGCTGGAGGAGCCTCAAGGCTGAGCGTGGCTCTGAGCCCAGCACGGAGCTTGTCCAGCTGCGTCAGTCACCTCGTCCTTCGTTTGTGATGCGAGCATGAATGAAATGAGCATCGAAAATCGCTTGTTGTGCCCTTGTCAAAAGCCAGAAAAAAACCGATGACGGCGGGCGATACGAATCATTGAGAGGGTAATAGTAAGTCAGTTGAAAATCGGGGATTTGGCTAATGATACGCGTCACGCACCCAAGAAACCATCTCACTTGGCCAGTCTCAGTTCATCGTGTCCACCGGCGCAGGAAACCGCAAGCGCATCTCCTTGGTGGCATTGTATGTTCCTAGCTAGCGCGCAGGTGGGGGGTGAGGTTCCTGTAGAGCCTGCTTGGTCGCTTTGGTGATACTGCAGATTGGGACGATGGTGTTTGCGCTGGTGGTCGCCTTGCCGCCTTACGCTTACCCTTTTCCTTCCCTGCTGGCGCTTTGGCAGTGAATCCAGGTAACTCTTCATCATCTCCACCATATGATGCTGTCTCCTCGGTGTTGACAATTTTGACCTTGACAAGCTTCGAGCGCCGCACTGGAGATGCCAGTGGTCTGAGTCCGGACTCGGGGTCGCTATCGGGCAAGCTCTTGTGGTCCTTGAGCTTTAAAATGGTACAGAAGGGTCCGATGAGCCCTGTTGAGAAATAGGACACAAAAGTTATGTTGGTGCGATGCTCCGTCTTTTCAGTCAGAACATGAAAAGAGTGCGAAATGGCAAGGGGCACTTACTCATTGGAAGGCAACAGTCGGACAAATGTTAAGCGGACGCATGCCGGAAAACAATGGAGCATGAACTAAGGGGTGAGTAAGCATTTGCTGCAGCGGCGTGAGAAAGTAAGTTCAAAAAGGATTTGACACCTGATTGGACCCGCATAATCCACACTATACAAGTCATTTGGTTTGGACAGTATGGGACGATCAGACAAGTAACGCTAATGAACATCAACGTGTCAGTTACAAACAATAAAAGAATATTACAAGGGGTCAGCAGATGGAGGGAATGCCGCGGTTAGTAAACTCCAAGTAAGGCTGTGTGAAAGGAGTCCATTGAGTCCGAAACACGAGCGATTCCAAAGCAGATGGACACGAGTCGTCGTATAAGTAAGACTGTAATTTTAATTGCGAGATCGATCATCAGCCCTGCTAGCGGAGCAGGAAGAGGTGAGGGCAGGATGAGGCAGCGCGCAACGGCATCACCAGTCTGGGAATGTTCCACCGCTTCTCGCCAGCACTGTTGTGGTTATCGTGGCTGTTGTGAGGGCCTTGCACTTGCTGTGGCTTCATTATCAGGTTGGTGTCGCCAGTCGTCTGCCGTCCGCCATCGTCTGTTGCCATTGATCTTGATGGGGTCGGCATGCTGTGCATGCAACAAACATATCGTCATCATCATTGCTGTCGCTGTCCATCACCAGTGGTCGTCGTCCATCATCATCAACCTTGAAGGGCTCAGCGTGAGATCCTCAGAGACAAATTTCACAAAGACGAACCTTGCATTGCCATTCATGCAAATCTCCGGCATATTCGATAGTTCTAAATCGAGCGCACAGGCGAGGGTGAAGCAAAGGACTGTCAACCCAGTCCCAGGCGGGTGCCTGGCAAGATCGGCCATGTAGCAACTGTGTGGGGAATGAATTAATGTCAGGGATCGTAAGACTTTTCCAAATTTACTGATGGCTCACGCACCAGAGGAGGATCACGAAGGGCGGGTACAGACGAGAAGGGAGAGTACGGCTGACATGCCAGTTATGCACAGGGATGCTGGCGCGGGATGAGCAAAAGCGGATGAAGGAGAAAGCCAGAAGATGGGGACAATGACGTGGTCGAGCACAACCTTAGATCAGCACTGCCGCGAAAGACAAGGCTCCAAGTTCTACAAGAGTTCGAGATTATTCCCTAGGTCACACGGCTTGACGGGATATTCCAACACAAGACGGCTGTACATACTTGAACCATATTTCATCGCCTACGTTTCAAATTTAGTTCATAACAAAAAAAATTGACAATTCTTCGGGAGGCTACCACAACGGCGTACTACTGTACAATAAGATTCCAAGCAATGTCCCGAATTCGCGCACACAACAGATTTAGCTCTCCTCATCGCTATTAATGAACTGAATGATCTTATCCCAATCGTTCCGATACTCTCCTTTGAGCAAGTTCGCAAGGAGGTCGACATCTGGCTCATCATTCGTCATCTGGTTCTCCGGCGTCACCCATGCCTCTGTGAAATTTAGACGCGACTTCTTCAGATGGAATTTCAGCATCTGAAGCGCTTCCATCATGAGAGGACCAATGCGGTTCCTCCGCTTGGTGTCTGTCTCGGCGCTCGACGAAAAGATGCGTTCGCAAGGAACGGCCGATGCCTGGATGGGCAGATAGTCCATTGCCATGGCAAACAGAGTTGGAAGAGTCGAACGCTGCATCTACCACGTGTTGTCAGTAATGTTCAAGCACCATTAGTGTCACCGCCTACCTCCCAAAACTTGAGAGGGTCAGTGTTCTTCGGCGAGCATGGTGCCGTCACGTAAGCTTGATATTCCTGATCGATTGTTTGTTCGCTTTGACCCAGGTCACCAATGTCCATGTCATCAAGAAGCCCATACTGGGCTGCAAGTGACATATATTTCGGTGCCTCGTATGTGGGATCTTGTTGGAAAAGTGGTTCTTCATCCTGGTTAGCAGTGACCTTCTTGCAGTATTCAGACATCTTGTGGGAGATATGTGAGGACCACTTCTGAGGTAGCTCCATATAAACAAACTCACTGTGTCTTGAATCTTCATTTCAGCGATAGTGATGAAGTCCTGATCCCAGTGTTTGTTGACCCATGTCATGCGCATAGTAGGATTCAGGACTACAGATAGTTATTAGCTTAATTATCTGGGGCAGGAAAACAAAAGAACTTACACATCATAATGATATATGCCCGAGTGCGGTCCATGTGACCATAGTATTTAGAGGCCCACTCCAGCCCAGGTTCAATGTACTTCGACAGATTCGGGTGGCATTCGAGAAGACCCTCCCATGATGTCATGAACATCTCGAATGAGGGAATAGCGCCACACAAGATCAGGGTACTCTCGCCAGACATGACCTGCTGGACACGGTGCGGAATCTGCTGGTTATGGTACAATTACATCAGGCATCTCTGATAGCCTGCTCGTGACTCATGCTCAACACCAACTCAATTTCTTGCATCGCCTTCCAGTAGTGGGACGATATCTTATACTTGTCCAATTCACTATTGTTAGGGAGGGCCAAGAAGTAATCGATGGCCTGTTAAATTGATTTTCAGTGCGTGAAACTTCGGTGAGGTGCAAAGGCATACCGGGTGCATCTCACAAAGTCTCTTAAGCATGTGGTGGACTGAATCCCACCTTGTGCGCACATCCTGCAGGAGCTGCAGCAGTTTGACTTGGACAATCCAAGACGGCTTCCCTTGCTTGAACCACCCCTTGGCATTGCCGCGTACGATAACGTCATCAAATGCGTCTCGACGTGAACCTGATCCTCGAATGACTTGGACTACTGTGCAAGCTAGCGCTATGGGGTTAGATACAGCGGCGTCACTATCGGACGAAGAGCCGTCATTCCCGGGCTCAACTCCATCGGACGCCGTACGTATGACACGTCTGGAACAAAGGTCAACAACATGCGCAAAGCACATGATCCTACGATCTTCTGCATCAAAAGCAATGTCACGCTTTGTCAACATCGTCTTGAGTTCCTCCATCATAGTTCCATTGTTCAATGCATTGTTGAGAGTGAAATGTCCGACCTCAAGAGAAAAAAGATATCATGAGCGTCCATCAATTACCGTAAGAAGATAGCTGCCTCACTTTGACCATGATGTCAGCCCTGTCAAGAAGGTGCATGACAGTTCTCGCCATAGATTTGCCAGTGTGGTTCTGGCGGAGGCGGTGAAAGGCGATGAGCGCCGTCTTGAGCTGTAAAGCCGAGGATCCTCCGACACT
>Ga0307510_10005785_pt1 | contig 14742 bp, 7 predicted proteins | sample 12_EM_MG_FD_207224 | JGI IMG/M metagenome (GOLD analysis project Ga0307510, IMG submission 207224) | Populus trichocarpa ectomycorrhiza microbial communities from riparian zone in the Pacific Northwest, United States - 12_EM | ecosystem: Host-associated > Plants > Roots > Unclassified | place...
TGACGAAATCATGTCATTTGACTCAGGAAATAGCACACCTGCTTCCAATTAAACACTGTCTAAATCCACTACAACAGCTACGTACCTGCCCTGCTGATAGTTTATAGTATTATGTAACATGTATTCGTCATGAAAGCATCTTCAGTTGACTCATGTTACATACAACCGCAACATGCAAACGATGTCACAGAGAAGGCTTCAACTTCATTTTTTAATCAGTATTGGTTTTGAACCATTTATATACTTCTTGTTATTGTCATTTATTGCTTTGTTTCTCTCAACCTGCATTATTTGCAAATAAGACAACGCATAGAGAGAGTACTAGCTAGCCATGTATCTTTTCATCCATGTTTATAGAGAAATGTGTGTGATGATTTTGAGAGAGATGAAAGGTCAAACAAAGCTACAAAAAAGGCAAAAAGATTAAAACAATCCAAAAGATCGAATTCCAGCCTCTTTTTGCTCTTTCTTTTTTTATATGTTCAAGAATCCTACCAGCTTCTTGCGCTAAAAGACAGCAAAAAGTGAGTAAAGGTAGGGTTTGTTTGCTGTGTTTTTCAAAGACATCTCTTGTACTCAAATCATAAGCATAGTTGGTGCACGCCTTCCCAATTCCCATGGACCAGCTTCCTTGGGAGCGCTATGGCATGAACTTCCAAAGCCAAAATCTTTGTATGTCTACAAGTGCTTTAATCGATCTCTCTTCCCCGGTCCAGCCATAATTAATTACTCCTCCTCCTTAAAGGGTAAAGCTTTTAAAAATGTGCAATCCTTTTTATAGATTAACTTGGCTGCTATAAACAAAGCGTTTTGTTTGCTCATTATGCCCACCATTTGCAGTTAACTATATATCCCCTTTTCAATCTTTTTGGACTATAAGTGGGACAAATTATGATTTTGAGACGATATCTGATAAGAAATAATAATAATAATAATAAAAACCTTCCCATTTACCCCATGCCCTTATGATAGATTTGCTTTCCATGGATAATGCGCGTCTAATTGGGGAAGATTTCCTTTGGTAATTGATACAGATCGAAGAATTAATTATTGATATAATGAAGTAGTGATTAATTTATCGGTCTGGTTTTGACCCACTAATCATACATTAATTTCTTTTATTTCAACTGCTTGAACACTAATTAATATATCAAAATCTTTTTCAAACGAGTTTTAAGAGAATCATCTATCCTTGATTTGATGCTTGTATTCACATCAAAAAAGAAATATTTTTCTCGTATTCTCAGTACTGCCTCATGGGCTAAGACCTTAAAGGTATATTAATCACACATCATAATACATTAATAAAGCCATTTCCCCTTCATGGGTAAAAAAAAAAAGATATTGATGAACAGGCGTGAACAAATCAATGCCATAAAGGGGAGAAAAACTTCACGTGATTAGTGTACGAATATTTCTTTATGTTCCCTTTGTAGTCGTTTGTTTGATTAGAACATCAGAGTACAAATTAGAGACACAAGTGTAGAGCTTTACAAAATTGCCAGCAGAAGTTTCCGAACATAGAAAAAGGTGAAATTAAAAATAAATTTACAGGCGACCAAAATTGAGCCACTAGATCATTGTGTTCTTTGGCATGGTTTTTTAACTTCAAATTCACGCTTCAGGAATCAGGAGCACTGCTGGTGTTATATCGTGTCAGGACTTAATTCTGACTTTGAACCCATAAGCATGCATTTGATTCTCCCTCGTCTCAAGCTCCAAGGCCTTCTTTCCAGCTTCTTCTTCTTCTTTCTTTTTCAATTGCTCGGGTTCCTCATGCCACAGTACAGCTGTGAAGATTACTTTAAATATAAGGAGCAGTTAATCAGCCTAAGAAGGTCCACTTGAACGAAAGAGATTAAGCCACATCCCAACTAACTTGATTGTAGCTCTATTTCTGACAAATATTTAACCAGTTCTCTAATTAAATAAATAAATATATTCCAACATAACTTATATAGACCTTTTTGTTCTTTATGAATTGCCAAACTAAGATCTCTGCCGTGATGCATGGAGGAAATATTATTTAATTTGTTTGTTTTATAATGCATGCAAGGATGCCATTGCATGAACGAATTAAAGCCCACCTTTTCACGTAAAATTATAACTACGACTCCTTTCTTTCATAATTAAATGAGGATTAGGATAGGATTCCACATGCATATATCGGTCCATTGAATAGGGTAGAAGCTCGGACAAGAAAAGTGTAACTCTAAAAGAGTTGACCCTTCTACTTGTTTAATAAATCCGAATACCACAGCACATAACTAACCTCGACGAAATTTTCAACAGTTTCATCGAGAATCTGCTTTTTGAGAACCATTTTTTTATCATCTTTCTCATCGTTGCTGGAATCGATGGCGAGCATGGCCGGTTCACAGATTAAATTAAAAGGGATTGTTTTTTTGTTTAATATTAATTTAATCACTTGCACCTAATCTTATATAAATCAAGCCATTAACATTTGGAAAGCCCGTCTGTGTAAGGATCCCTCCCTAGCTAAGATGCTATTCACTTGTAAGAGCTTTATTATTATAATTAGAGAGTTAATTAATAATAAGCTCTTTTTTCAAGCAAATTGCAAATGTCTCATTGAAATTAATTTACAATTTACTCATTTGGTCCATTCTAAAAAAATCATTTGATTAAGTGGGCTAGCTACTATTTAGTTTAGTAGGTGGTTCAATTAATTAATCTCTTCTGTGAACAATATTCTTTGGGAAGGCACTGCTCATGTTCGTCACCATGGTTCGGCGAATAATAAGCTCTAGTAAATGTTGAAGAAACTGCCTTGTCGTATTAAAAGCATACTGTTAGGGGATTGTGAGCGTTGAGGCGCCATTTATGCACGGAAAATGCTATATATTTGATGGAGTATTACCTTCAAATTTGAAGCTTGATGTGGGTGGGTTAAAGGGTTTTTATTTATTTTTTTTCCATTACAGCTGCTAACGCGGTATAAAAAGCTTTGATATATGGAATTAGTTTGCACAACATTGGATTTAAACTGTGAACCTACTAAGCAAATGAGGGTAGCTGAAGCATCCCCCTCCCCACTCTGTATATGGTACGTAATAATAATAATAATAATAATGATCAATTGTGGGCATTTTAGTTTCAGGTTGGCAACAGATGAAAATTAAGTAACTATAGCTAGCTAGGATGAGTTACGAGCAGGACAAAGATATAAATTATGAAAAAGAACTTGTCAATATCCAGAATGCAATATCTCAACTAATTCTTATTGTAATGAGGGATTTTCTGCCCTTGTTTAATTAAGTATCTAAGTTGAAAAGGGTGGCGAAAAAAGATGATAGCCAATATCTATCTAATTAATAATGGGCTAGCTGGTGAAGAATCTCTAAATGATTGCATCATTTGCCAGGAAATATTGATATGATCAAGCATAGGAGGACGATGGCAAACATTTATTAATAAACAAATAAGCTTAATTTTCATGAAGGTTCTTCTAAAAGAAGCTTCGTCAAATATTAATTATACGCAAAGAATTAATTTCAGATCCTACTGAATGCATGAGACACTGAACAAAGCTTCTTTTCTAATCATCACTGTGCTGTTAAATAATTATCAGGATGATGAAGGATTGAGAGGGAAGGAAGGCAAGGCAGTCCTGCGGGTTTGTCCTCATAATTGTAAACACCACAGGGACATGAGATTTGTACAAATCAGCCTGCTTTTATTAGAAGATCCAAAATTCAAATAGTATCCCATTCTCTTTCTCTCTTTCTTTTTGATCTGTGGGATCTCATGAATAATTAGCGGTACTATTTTCTTTTAGAGGATCGTAAGTAATTAACTGCTATGAACGAGGGATCCAAGGGGCGAGCACAAACTATTTCCAGTATTCCAAGAAACACCCCCTGAAAATATTATACCATTTTTGAGATTAGGGTTATATTTTTTTAATAAAATAATCGAGTTTTGTTTTTTTTTTTTTTGCAGCTATTCATGATTCATTATGTTTTTAATTATTTATTTTTTCGATGCAAGTTTAATTATTGTTGCATGATTAATTACATACAAAACAGACTTTAAAAAACATTTTTGTATATTATTCTTATATTTTTTAATAATTTCACAGCACGGCATATGACTAGTTTGTTTCTGATTAGGATGGGAGAAGTTTATTCCCAATGTGTAATCCAATTTAAAATATGGGATCTTTCAATATAAAAATAATAATTAATATAAGATAGCGTGTGTAAATGAACCAATAAGTAGTTGTTCTTGAACAAATGACGTGTCCACACTTACTTGGACATACTTTATGTTTAAATATTAACAAAAGTGCTAAAAGACATAGAAGAAATATTGTAGGAAACACTACCAATGTTTGGTATCGTGATTGAAAAGTACTTTTTAAAAAAATTTATTTTTATTTTTATTTTTATTTTAAATTAATATGTTTTTGATGTTTTTAAATTATTTTGAATATTAAAAATGATTTTTAAAAAATAAAAAAACATTATTTTAATGTGTTTTAGAATGAAAAGCATTTTGAAAAGCAACCGCTACTATACTCCCAAACACCATTTAAGAAATATTGTAGGAAACACTTTACATACATTCTAAATTTAGTATTCGTGCTACATTTAAATGACTTTTTTATCCTTCTATGAAAAAATAAGAAGTCCACGAGTGGGGAGTGTTTTGGTTTTTTAACATTGCGATTTTTTATATTTTTAGGACCAATGAAATAAATTTACTGTCCTCTAGATCAAGTTTTTTTTAAGCTTTTAGGTAAGGGTGTTTAACACGTTTTCTTTTAAAAAATAAAGTTAAAATACATATTTGTCATTGGAAAAAAAAAAACATCGGTCTAGGGGTCTTTTTGGTTTGGTTTTTTCATTAATTCTATAGCCATAGGGATAATTTTGTCTTTTTAATATAATTAATTAATTAATTTTAAAATTTGAAAGGTTGTTAGCACATGGAAGGTGTCCGTACCTTTTGGGCAATGCAAGCGTGTCTCCTGATGATCAAACCTGTCATTTCACCGTGTTGTTTAAAGCTTTGCCGCGTCTTCTTTCTTTTTGTTAGAGTTGTTTTTCTTTTCAATTAATTTAACCTCTAATTTATTATTTATTATTTATTTTTATTTTCACTCTCATTCTTTTAATTAATTACAATTTTTATTCAACATCATTTTGTGTAATTGATTTTTTTTTTTCCTGATATCATCCCTTAGCATTTGATTTACTAGAGATTGCACTTTGTGGTTTTTCCATTTATGGTGCTTCCGATATAATGACTCAGGTCATGGGTTTGAAAATTTAACGCGGGTCAACATTCTTTTTTTTGCATATTTTTTTTATTTCATTGTTCGACATTAGTTTTGTTTTTATGATTGGTTTTGTGGTTTTCTTCAGTTTCTTTTGCATCGAGTTATCTCAATCTTATGATCTAGTTTACGAGTTTTACGAGTTAACCTGAATTGACTAGCCTTTTATTATCCAAGTTACATGTCTATTATGCTATCTCAGGGTGACATAAGCTGATTTTTTTTTCCTCTTTTTTATCTAATTTCCTGCTTCCAAAGGTTTTTTTTTTCAACTTAACATGATTTTATATACATGAACTTTATTTTTTAAAATAAAATAAAAATTATTTTTAGATGATATTTATGATATTTGCAATCTTGCATGCTTTTTTTTTTTCCTTTTATTTTGTTCAATTAATTTTTGTTTGTATATCTATTTGTATTATTTTTTGATTGAATAAATAAATAATTTTAATAAATAAATTCAGTAAATACTTATGGCTAAATTTTATGTTAAAAAACATAACTGAAAATCCTGTATATAATTTTATTATCACCATAGCCTTTGCTAACCAGTTTTTGGTGTGTGTGTGTATGTGTGTGTGTGTTGAACATTTTACTTTCTTGGTTTTTTGTTCACTATAGCCTTTGGTGACTAGTTTGTGGTGTTTATATATATAACTTTTGCCTTTAACTGTTGCCTCACTCTCATTCTTGGGTTTAGTTTTTGTTTTTCATAAACAATATTCATGGAAATTTGACCTCCAGATTTTATTTTATGGTCCATTAAACAACACGGGTATTGCCATTTAGATAACGGCCCGAACGACATTAAAACAACAGAAGTCATTGTTTAGACTTAGGGTATGTTTCTTTAAGAAGTATATTACATGTTTTTTTCGAGGTGTGCCACGCATGAAGTTGGTCGCGCAACACACCTCACAAATAAATATTTTTTTAGTCTAAACACAATAAATTACTTATTTATTTATTTATTTTATTTATGTACCATCAACTACCCATCTTTAATATCTTCTTCCTCCTTTTTAATCACATTTCTGTTTGTAAAGTACATGACAACATAAAAAAAAAAATTCTCAAATCATTCATAATCGATATTTCACCATTATTTAATTTTAACCATCAAAACTCCACAAATGCTTAAAAATTCAATGGAAACCAATCATTTTAAAAATAAAAAATTATTAGATTTTGAAAATGTAATAAAATTATTGAACTTGAACGTATTAACTTAAAATTTATTAGAGATTATATAAGATTTTATTCTTTTGACAACAATATCTAATATTAAAAAATTAAGAAACATTTCATATATATGATTTATAATGAAACAATTATTCATATTTATATTGTTAATTTCTTTATCCACGCCACGTAAAAACTTTTTATTATAAAAGGATTCATTGATACTACAAATAACATACTAAAATTTCTTACCACCCTCTTATCAACATCATGCACTTTATTTATTCACACTACTTGAATAGATTTTAATTATATAATCACTCATGAGTTTAAATAAAATAATTTATAAGTATTATATTACTAATATAATTTGTTAGGATAAAACTCTGGAATTTCATGATATTAAAACACAAGTAATAGAAAAAATGATTTATAAACAATTTAAAATGATTTTGCTGCACACACGACAAGTTTTATGATATGTAAGTCCGGATCAGAGCAAACACCAAGAAGCGCATCTAGTGTAGTGGTATCATAGTACCCTCCCACGGTACTGACCGGGGTTCGATTCCCCGGATGCGCATTGCTGTTTTTATGCCAGAGCAGTTCATTTCAGCCTGCATTTCAAGACTGAAACTAATAGGGGATATAGCCATCATTTCTCACAGGATTGTAGCTATCCAATCACCACAAAATAATCAAATGTGTTTTGCCATCATTCTAAAGAATTTAGGGTTTATATATATCTAAACGGGATAAGTTAGAGCGGATGAGCCTTGACTTAGCAGCAATCTTCTTGTCCTCTTCAAGAGATCATTAGAAGAGTGGAACTGTGGAAGGATTTTGAACCATCATTTTAGCAACCGAATAGCCAGCAATACTCCAGGTCTGATTTTTCCTTGCTTGCTCCCCAACATACCTGCCAGTCTTACCATCATAATACTCAAGCCACATAGACTATAGGACAAGTTGTGCCATAAAAAATTATGTCTTGAGATGCATGGAGTCTATGGCACTCACTCACTTGGCCATGACCCGCCATTGTGATAACTCCAGCTTGTGTTTTTAGGATCAAATCCAGTGACTATCCTCCATTCATGTCCTGTGCGGGAGTCACCAGGGAGCTCAAAATGGCAATACAGTTCCCAACTAAGAACCACCGGAAATCCATGCGAGCTGGGCTGGCATTGCCTATCAGGTAACCTCCCCGCAAAGGCATGAAATCAAACACCTAATCAGGAATGGACTCCGGGATGACATTAAATTTATTGACTGTAGTGTGGGAGTACTCCTCAGTTTTGTAGCGATATATGTTTTTTAGCTGTGTGAAATCCAGCCAATATTGTTGCTGAGAGCTGTGATGCGCTTCTTAATTCGCTCGATAAATCCCTTGCTATCGCGCTCTGGTCTTAACATCTGCTTTGCAAACCTTAGTGCAAAGTAGAAAAGTGCTTGGATTTCAATTGGATACCCGTATATTCCCTGTTCCAAAAACAAAAGGAAGTTCAACTGCAAAATTACAGTCCATCAAGAGAAATTATTGAATTTTCCTAATTATCTGGGAACCAAGATTAGAATGGGCTCCTATCCGAACCTCTTCATTAATGCTAGTTGCCATTCAGAATATCCATAAGTGCAATCACAGTTGTTCTCTCCAATCTAGTTAAAAAGAAAGCGAACTGAATGGGCTGCTATTTCAAATTCAAGGGATAAGCTCTCTGCATTTGATGTTCATAACTGCGCATATAAAAACAAGATTGTGCTGAAAGGGAGAAGATATGTAGAAATAAGAAGGGAAACCTAATTTTACGTTGACCTAAAATGAATGACTCAATGATCAGACCTATACTATATAGTGTGGATCAGCATTATCAAATTGAAATGATATGGTTTCCCATATTCCATCAAGATTGTGGATTACAATGAAGAGAAAACTCACCATCCTCCTGTCATCATGCAGCACCCATCTGCACATAAAAGTGTTAGGAAAGTGTCAAAGCCATCCAAAAGGCAAAGTTTAAGTATCAGTTTCATTCCTCTCTGCACTTCTGGGCGATCTAATAGGGCACAATCACGAGTGCGCTTGATATAGGACCTAATAAGAATTATCCACCAGAAACCTGAATCAACAGGCGCCACTCTTCCAATTGCACTGGCACCAAATCCACAAGCAAGGTTTCCTTTTCCTGATCATAGTCATAGAGGACCTTAAAACTTGCAGGCAAGACACCTTCTCCAAGAGCGAAGTTATCAACCCTTTTTTTCCAAACCCTGGAGGTGGGGGGGTCTTCAGCAGAAAATTCTTCACAATCCCAGGTTCTGCAGGTTCCTTCATTAGACATGCTAAGCCACTACGAACAAAATCCCTTACAAAAACCTGCAGGTAATAAAGGGGAAAAGGATAAATCTACAAGTCATGAAAAAAGGAAGAAACAGCATGGGCCAGTCTGGAATAAGTGAAGTTACATAATATAAGCATGAGAACTATGATGGCATTAGCACTATGATCTGACACAATCCAAAATTATGATATGAAAGGCCCAGTTAGCGAAACCTGAACAAAGCACATTGCAAGCGCCGAGTACCATTAAAGAAGGAAATGAAAGCAGCTTTCAAAAGTGCAAGGAATGAGTGGCTAATGTAATATGTGACCAGATGAGGCACAATTTCAAACATATTTGAAACACCAAAGGAATTTAGCTCTTGCCACAGCATCAAACAGCTTGCTGTGATCCAATTCATATGCACTGTGATCAAAGGGCCATCTACCTAGTCGGCATGAAAGGTGGATTGGAACCCAAGGACCCTTCAGAGAATCCAAACGATACATTTAGTATACAGCACACAAAGATCAAACTTTCAACCCACCTGGAACTTCAATAACTCTGAAAAGTATTCTAAATCAGAGAACATCAAACCAGCAACATTTTTTCGGGCAAATTCAGATCAGATTTCAATGCTAAGTAAATCACAAGTTAAACCATCCTTTCTTACGTTTAACATGTCTGAAATACTAGGACGTCCTTAAGCCACTGAAGCATACAATTATAACACGAAACACAATTATTTGCACACAGCTCCATTAAATTTCATTTGCCTTCTTCTCTTATTTTAAAACCGCCCATTAAGCATTTCATTTGCCTTCTTCTCTTATTTGCACACTGCTCCATTAAATTTCTCACACTTCATAGAAACTACCTATACGAGGAACACAATTATTCGATTCCGACTTCTTTTTTTTTTGTCTTCAAAATCTATAAACCCAGTTAAAAATCATTCCTTCTTAAATCTCCAGCCTTAGCTCATCCTATCTAACATCTACTGAATACTTGCCTTGTTAATTCTGTGCCTATTTTGAATATATATATTCAAAATAGGCACGGCAGTAACAAGGCAAGTAGTCTGCAGATGTTAGATGTTAATTACCTCTAGAATCACCGTCGACAGATGCGCCAGCCAAATGAAAAGGCCCAGAGAGAGATGAGAAGGGTTTATCGGTTTGACAAAGCAAAGGGCACAAAAACACCAGCGTAAAACACACCGTTTGGTTATTTAAATGGCAGAGACCGTAATTTAAATACAGTGGAGGGGGTTTTGAGGATATTTGCCAGTGACAAACAGACAGCCACTAATTACAGTACTACCCTGAAATTGAAACAGCGATTGCTGAGGAACGAAGCAAAGCATGGTGTTCTTATAGCGTAAAAAGAAAGAAAGAGAACAGCACAGTAAAGCCTGACTGCGGCAGAGCTGATGGATTTTGTGTCTCTGTTTCTCCCTTTTTTCGTTGTAAAGCTTGTTGTCAAATTAAAATACTCAAACTGCTTCATCATTAGAAGTCTCTTCCAAGCCACCACCATTAATAATTAAGCCCTTTGTGCCAGAAAAGAGAAACCCATTAATTTTTCCACTCTATTTATCCAAAACCATGCAATGTGAATCAAAACATAGCCGCTTTCAGTTTCAGCTCTCCTTTGAACCGTAGAAACTAATCTGTATTGTGGATTGCTGGTTTTTTTTTGTAACTATGTTGGGCCTAGTCTCTGCAAAAACCACACCAAATGCCACACCACAACATGTTTCCTTTCCTCAAAACGACAATTGCATCCATAAAAACGGCTATGAAACTCCATCTCCGCTACTAAAACGAACCCCATCACCCTCCTTCGCTAAACCAAAAATCAAACCTCCTAACAAGACACTGCAAGAACTACGCACCCATGAGTCGTCTCTTGATAACCCGGATCTGGGTCCCTTTTTATTAAAGCTTGCCATAGACACCGTAGCTTCTGGTGATAACCAGAATAAGGCCTTGGATTATGCCGCCCGTGCGTCCATATCGTTTGAGAAATCCTCGGGTCTCGGTCTGGACCTGGCTATGAGCTTGCAAGTAGAAGCAGCGATCTATTGCAGCATGGGCCGGTTGGAGGATGCAATTCCGGTTCTAGAACGGTCTATTGAGGCTCTGGATCATAAAAACGGGTCGGATCATGCGGTGGCGAAGTTTTCCGGGTTCATGCAGCTTGGTGACACGTATTCTATGCTGGGGCGAGTAGACCGTTCCATATCGTCTTATGAGTCGGGTTTAAAGATCCAAACTGAGACTCTCGGGGATTTGGATCCAAGTGTTACTGAGACTTGCAGGTTAGGCCCTCCTTTTTAGCTGGGGGCTTATTATAGTCTTTTGCTCTGTGGTTTGCTAACTTGCGCTACTATTCATTCAAATAGGCTAACATAATGATCCCCTTTAACAAATCCACCAATAAAATACCTATCCAATTCAATTTAAATTCTGGTGCAATTTTAACCACCTGCTAAGTTAAAAGTAAATTTGTTATTTGTAGTAATAATTAAATATGTATATATACAGGATGTTTGCTGTGAAACTTGTTTTAACAGTGACAATGGCAGGTACTTAGCCGAGGCTTATGTTCAAGCAATGCAGTTTGACGAGGCAGAAAAACTATGCCAAAGGAGCCTTGAAATTCACAGGGTGCATAATGCCCCAGCATCACTTGAAGAGGCAGGTGATCGCCGGCTTATGGCTCTTATTTATGAAGCAAAGGGGGACTATGAATCTGCACTTGAGCACCTTGTCCTTGCTAGCATGGTGATGATTGCTGCTGGTCAGGAAAATGAAGTTGCTGCCATTGATGTTAGCATTGGCAATATCTATGTGTCCCTTTGTCGATTTGATGAAGCCATTTTTTCCTATCAAAAAGCCTTAACAGTCTTTAAATCCATAAGAGGAGATGATCACTGTACCATTGCATCAGTCTATATTCGCTTGGCAGATGTGTATTGTAAGACAGGCAAGCTAAGAGAATCCAAATCATATTGTGAGAATGCCCTGAGAATACTTTCAAAGCCAGTGCCTGGAATTGCAACCGAGGAGATTGCTAGTGGGCTGACTGAAATCTCAGCCATCTATCAAGCTTTAAATGAGCACGAGGAGGCGTTGAAGCTCTTGGACATGGCAATGAAGTTGTTGAAGGATACCCCAGGGCAACATAGCATGATTGCGGGAATAGAAGCACATATGGGGGTGATGTTTTACAAGGTTGGAAGGTACGGGGAGGCTCGAAGTTCCTTTAAAAATGCTGTAGCAAAGCTCCGGGCTAGTGGGAAGACTAGATCAGTCTTCTTTGGGATTGTGTTGAACCAGATGGGATTGGCCAGTGCACAACTGTACAGGATAGATGAGGCAGCTCAGTTGTTTCAAGAAGCAAGGGAGATTTTAGAGCAGGAATGTGGCTCATGTCACTTGGATACGATTGGAGTGTATAGCAACCTTGCAGCAACTTATGATGCTATGGGAAGGTGAGAATATTTTTGTATTCATCCCAAGGTCTTTTTTACATCATTACCTGCTATAAACATTTGCAGCTTCTTTTTGTTATCTGTTGCAGTCACTTATTTGGCTTTATCATACCGTCGAACCAGGCGAAACTCTTCATTTTCTACAAAGCATGGCAATCATTTTGCATAGGCTGGTTTTGACAATTGGCATGTATAGTTTCCAAACGGGATAGCATTCACCCTTTACTACTGGTTCACCGAAGGTGTTTACCAGGAATAACGATCCCTTCGCGCCCCCCCCCCCCCCCCTAATATCTACCTCAGATGTTCTTAGATTGTCTTGAAATCCTCGTATTTTGCTTGGTAAAATCTTCAACCTGACTATATGGGACCTATTTATGATTATGGCATTTTGCTTTGGCATGTTTTGGATTGGACCATCTATTCACTCATCTTACATGCTGGGTGATATTTGAAGCCATAGTGTATTCACTTAATGTTATCAGCAAGTCCCTGATGCAAGTTTCAGTGGGTTAGCTTATTGGAGAAACTTTTGTGCATTTGTTGATTACATTTAAGTATTCAATTTATGCGATTACTTTTCAAAGCCAAAAGTTGAGGTTCCTCTGTTGTTGGAGGCGCTGTACTGAATGGAGAATTGTGGTTAACTTTATAGGGTAGAAGATGCAACTGTGATATTGGAGTACATACTCAAGTTGAGAGAAGAAAAACTTGGAACAGCAAATCCAGAAGTTGCCGATGAGAAGGAAAGGCTAGCCATGCTATTGAAGGAAGCAGGGAGGGCTAGGATCAGGAAAGGCAATTCCCTTGTAAATCTCCTAGATTCTAGCTCGTAGAGAATAAAAGATGAAGCTTCAAAGAGATTCTCTGGATTTGGTTTTAGAACTTGACTAGGAATCTCTCCTGCACCTTGTTCTCGAAGACTCAACTGTTTGTAATATAGAAGATCGTGACGTAATTTAGATATCTAGTGGAATCTTCTTGTTTCTTGGGATTCCTTAACAATTTGTTTCCGTGGCAATTTCCTAGTTTATTTGAATAATCCTCAGTCACCAAATGAAATCTCAGATTTATTGAGTTAACAAGTTCTAGTATTTGCTTGTCATAGTTTCGAATGTTGTATATGTTTCTTGTTCTTCTATTTGTTGAAAAAGAAGATAGAGATAGATGGTAGCTTGAAGAAGTTTAACTCTGTTGATTCGAGGATATACATGCCATCTAAAATTTGATTGATAGTTACTCTATCAGGCTGTGGGTGCTACCGTTGATTGTCAATCACCTCATTACTGGATTCGTTTTTGTTAAAATTTAAAATTATTATTGTTTTAAATTAGTATTTTTTATATTTTTAAATTGTTTTAATGTATTTATATAAAATTTAAATTTTTTTTAAAAAATATTTTAATATATTTTTAAATAAAAAATATTTTGAATTTGTTTTTGCAGAGAGGGATTTATTTTTACTTTTGTTTTGCAGCGACACTAGTGCTTTCAATTCCAGCCGTGCAAGTTTAGATGCACCCTCTAGCATTGCTTTCACTCAGAGCCCAAGTGGGATGGCATCACTTTTCTCATGCTTTCACTTTCAGAGCCCAAATGCCAGTCAACTATGAGGTATGGCCAATCCAAATTTCAGGTAGAAGAATTCTATGTTTTGTATTCATAAGCATTTATCGAAAAAGAAGAAGAAAATAAAAATTCATGAGCAATTGTGAGTTTCACGAGCCCAAAACTCGAGTTCAATTTTGATTACAAAATTTATCTATTAAAATGAGTCTTCAACTTAATTTACGGTTTCAATTGAGTCCTCAAGTACAAAAATAAGAAATTTATTATAGAAAAAAGCATTGCTCACCATCCTCATATTTCATTGTGAATTTTTATTTATTTTGATACTCAAACTTTTTCTTGCATGATTGTATTCTTTTGAGGCCAAATTAAAGGTTAATTTATTCAAATTTATTGACCAAGGACAAGATTGAAAGAATGAAGTCCAATGTGAAAAACACGTTGAAAATAAGTGGTGGGTTCAAAGTTCTAGTGAAAAAGCTTAGTTTAGTCCTTCAATTTTTTAAATTATACTCATTTGATCCCTATTTTTTTGCAATTTTATTTTGGTACAAAAATTAATTTTTATTATTTTTTAATCCTTGATTTAAAATAGGAGAGAAAACATTGGATTTAAGCGATAGATAGAAAATCAATGTTAACACCGATTTTAATTACTAAAATGATTGATTTTGGTGTCAACAAGTTTCATTTGGCGAGAAGAGTTCAATTTGGATATTTTTTCACTTTAACATTTTCTAAAAAACCAGATCTAAACTTAGAAAGTTTTATTTTTTTATTTTGAGTTAATTTTGAATTTTTATGCAGTTTTTTAGAGTTATAAATGGTTTTAGCAAGGTGTTTAAGGTTTTTTCTAGGTATTTTAG
>Ga0307510_10005786_pt1 | contig 14742 bp, 16 predicted proteins | sample 12_EM_MG_FD_207224 | JGI IMG/M metagenome (GOLD analysis project Ga0307510, IMG submission 207224) | Populus trichocarpa ectomycorrhiza microbial communities from riparian zone in the Pacific Northwest, United States - 12_EM | ecosystem: Host-associated > Plants > Roots > Unclassified | place...
CATACGGCGGGGGGGGGGTTTGGGGGTGGGAGGAGGTGGAACCACACGGAACGGGAGGTTGTGTGCGGGACTGCAGGTATGAGAGCCCCCAACTGGGGCATCCGTAACAAACACATTGGTTGCCAGCAGTCAAAGTTAATAAATGGGTAAATAGGTCACGTATGCTACTCATCGTGGGGCACTGCTGGGGTCATGGGTCGTTCGGGGGGTGGGTCGCGGTATGGCTTGGGATCGATCAGAAGGGGTTCCGGGACCTACCGCCATCTTGGCCTTTGTTAAAGATAAGGGAAGCAGGGGTAATGATCAACGAGGAGGGTTTTAGGCAGGGAGTGAAGAGGCCCCAGTGAAGATACAGAGTTTGTATTACGTAGTGAAGAAGTTTAATATTGGTTGAGTTGAGTAGGCAGAAAGGGAAGTTTAAGAGTAAATCTAAATCACTAATTAGGCTAGCAGTTGAACGATAGGTGGTTTTAACAAACTCACCCTAACCCTACCTCTTTAGACTGGTGGGATAAGTTACGGTGGGTGGAGCACGGTGCTATGAGACCACACTATGTTGGATAGTTGCAATATACTGAGTGAGTACGGTGCTCGATGGCATCAATGAGTATCAAAGCGTACAGCCAATCCTTTTTAAAGTACCGATACCAAGTCATGAAAAGAACTTTCGGGCCTCTATCAGCACGAAGTGCTATGCCGTGAGACACCGAGTTAGGTGGTATTTAAGTTTTGCGACTAATTCATTCATAAGGCTTAATAATATAGATACAAAACCAGGCTGTTCAACGGCAGGCGCTGTAGGGTGTTGGTTCATTGCAAGATTTGGGCTGTGTCACCAGAGAGTACTTAATATGAGGTGTGGCATTTCTCATTACCAATGTGGTAGGCATAGCTAGGGTGTTGCTGGAGTAGGTTTAGGTGAGGTTGGGGCAGTCTAAGGTAAGTTTTCGACATGAGGTTCCACAAAGAACCCCGCTTTTCTTCAGCCCTGCACAACTCTAGTTACCGACCAACTCCGTCATCCATCATCTACAGCATCCGGAGCAGCAAGAGCAGAAAATGACTCAATCGTTCAATAATAATATCAACTCTTGGAATACGAATATTAGCGTGTTGAATAATTTTGCCGCCAGCGATGACAGACATAATATCCTAGCCTAGCTATCCCTACTAGATCCCCGGATACGGCATCAGGATATTCGAGACCGGCGGGTCGAGAATTTAGGGGGGTGGATCTTACGAACCGAGGAGTTCAGAAGCTGGTACGCCAGCAGCGCGGGGGATGAATCCGATAAGGCAGTTTTGTTTTGCTATGGGGATCCCGGGGTGGGCAAAACATTTATTAGGTAACAAGGCAGAAGATAGAGGAATGGGAGAGAGAGCAAGTGCTGACAAGCCGCGATCCTAGCTCATTGGTGATAGATAGTTTGTGTGATCAGGCCAGAGAACAAAATGCAACCGTTGCATGTTTTTATTTCGATTTCGCGGCCCAAAAGGAACAGACCACCACGAGAATGATGGGCGCTCTATTAAGGCAGCTAGTTTGTGGACTAGAGGAAACGCCGGAGGAGATATCGCGAACATACCGGGACCAAAAGAGTGCCGTTGGTGGGCGGGGACCTCTACTTCCCGATATTGTCAAGATGCTGCAGACTACCTCATCTGAAAGGCGCACGTTCATATGCATCGACGCTCTAGATGAATGTGCGGCAGGGGATAGGGTCAAGATTCTTGATTTGCTGAATCAGATAACCCAAAAGTGTCAGGGGACTCGAATATTCGTGACTGGGAGACCGCACATTCGGTCAGAGATCGGAAGGCGCCTTCCCTGGAGAGTAGCGGATCTATCTATAAGTCCTAAGAGAGATGATATTATTGCATATATTCATACCAGGCTCGCTGAGGACACAACCCCAGATGCGATGGACAGTAGTCTGAAGGCAGACATCCTGAAGAAAATTCCGGCAGAGGTCTCTGAAATGTAGGTAGAAGCAGCGACATTAGGAAAGCTGCCTCAAGTTACCCACTGACAGGTGCAGTTTCAGATTCCTACTAGTCTCGCTGAACATAGATGCGATCCTGCAAGAAACCACAATCTATCGTAGGCGACAAAAGCTTAGCGCAATGATCGATGGCTTGGGGCTGGGGGAAGCATATGGTGCAACTCTAGATCGGGTAAAGGGACAGGGCGGGGATAAAGCGAGGCTTGGCATGGCCGCTTTAATGTGGATATCTCACTCAGAGCGGCCCTTGAAGGCCAGTGAGCTGTGTGATGCTCTTGCAGTCGAAACTAGATCTCCGGATGTCAATACCAACAATATTCCTTCAATAGCGACATTGCTCCCCTGTTGTCAAGGACTTGTTACGGTAGATAAGGAGGCTTCCACCGTCCGGTTAATCCACTTCACCCTTCAAGAGTACCTTCGGGGCCATCCCGAGCTTTTTGTCAGGGCCCACTCAACAATGGCGGAAATCTGCTTAAGTTATCTAAATTCCCGGAAAATCAAAGCTCTTTCGACCAGTCCCCCTCCCAATCTCCAAGACACCCCCTTTCTTGAATATTCCTCTCTATACTGGGGAACGCACGCAAAAAGGGATCTTTCAGATTGCGCAAAATATCTGGCACTGAAGCTGTTTGACGACTATAGTAACCACATATCCTCTAAAATCCTCTTGCGAGCGCAGAGACAGCTCTTCAGCACTGTGTATTTCGATAACGCTTCTCTGTTCAGTGGCCTACATTGTGCATCCTTCTTCGGGATTGTTGAGATCGTAGCTAGTTTGCTAGAGATGGGGGGCAAGCCTCGCAATTGGGCTCGGGCTGATTGGGCCGGCCCGGGCTGAGATCGGGTCGGGTTGGGCCGGGCCGGGTGTCAAGGGGTTTGGGCCAGGTCGGGCCGCCCAAGTGGCAAGCCCGGGTAGCCCAAAAAAGCCCGAAATAAAGCCCGAAGAATTGTCACTTTTGTTTCTCAAATCACAAGATATCACTCACATATTTCAAAAGTGCAGTGAACCCCAGAACTTGCGTCATCCCCAAGCTATTATTTTGTTGAGAAATTTTCAGCCTCACATGTTCTATTACCCCTTTTCATCCCCATCGCGTTGCTGAACTTTGATTCTTCGCAAGTCATCTCCATTGAGGAACCTCTTTCATTAAGATTTTAGACTAATACTATTCAACCAGAGGGAGGATTACAGTCCAGCACTCTTCCGAGGATACCAATGTTGACGGTACCGCAGGCCTCCGTTGTTGTTACTCCTCTGGAAGTAGTTAGTTAAAGATCACTTAAGTAGTGAAAACTTTGCTTATACATGTTCAGCCCTATTTATCTGTACGTGCCCCAGTGTGACTGCCCACCACACTTCTATGCTCCTCGATAATATTCCACTCCCTCGGCACAATTTTCTACTACTGTGGTTATTATCCATCATTCACGTTATGGTGACCAACGTTTATTCCACTACTAAAGTTAAAATAATAGGCATGTTTAAATAGAATTGACTTAATCCCTGCACTTGAATAGTTTGGGCTGTTTGGGCGGCCCGGGCTTTTTCGGGTCGGGTCGGGTCGGGTTCGGGTCGGGCCCACAATGGTTTGGGCCGGGTATGGGCCGGGCTTAAGAATTTGAAGCCCGGGCCGGCCCATTGCGAGGCTTGATGGGGGGTTGTGAGACGAACCAAGACGATTGTTTGGGTAATACACCTCTCGTATGGGCAGCTCACAATGGGCACGAGGGAGCGGTGAAGGCACTGCTTGGACGGGACGACGCTGACCCCGACAAACCCGGCAACAATGGCCAAACACCACTTAGGTGTGCTGCTCGGTGTGGGCACGAGGGAGTAGTAAAAATACTTCTCGGGCGGGACGACGTCGACCCCAACAAGCCTGAACTCGGCGGCGAAACACCACTCTCGTGGGCTGCCTATGAGGGGTACGAGGGAGTGGTGAAAATACTACTTGGGCGGGACGACGTCGACCCCAACAAGCCTGAACTCGGCGGCCAGACACCGCTCTGGTGGGCTGCTTGTATGGGGCATGAGGGAGTAGTGAAAACACTACTTGGGCGGGACGATGTCACCCCTCACAGACCGGACGAATCCGGCGTAACACCAGTGCAGAAGGCCGCCGAGAATGGCCATGCAGGAGTAGTAGCGCTACTACAGCCTATCCCTCGCACGGCCTAAGCCCGAGGGAGCGTCGTCCTCCTCACTACCCCCGAACACCAACAACCTCTGCTCCATCCCTTCTAGAGCTGCCACTACTCCATAAGCATATTCGTCGTCACCACTGCCTCCCTTCTCCCACACCTATCCAGCCTCCTCCCATAATTCAAAACACCGCCCTGCAGTAGTTGTCGTCTTTCTTTTCCTTCCGTGTAGGCCTAACTTACTGCAGAAACTTGGGTCAAATACCTGTTTTGGTTGGAGGATATCTTATGCGATAAGGAAGGACACATCTACTAAATACCCATCCAAACCTCTACCCGAATTTCTCTGCGTAGTTGGGCCGGGGTCTCTCAGGTTATTTTCCAAAACTCAGATCCTGGCGTTGGTGGGGGCTACTCCTAGAGTATTGGGTTAAGATAAGTCCTCATGGCTCGAAACTCGCATCCTAATTACTTTCATACATGCTTTCCGGTTGTAAATCCCTTTTGTACATTTCGTACCTACCCATCCCTTCCACAATTCCTTTTTTTCCATTTCCTTATGATATCTCCCCGAGGATTGTTCGGATATAGAGAAAAAAATGGACGCGAGTACTTCAGACCCTGCGAAAAGCGACGCAAATGCTAGCTATTAACTATTGTTATAGTGGCAACTAGCCCTATCATAGTATAGTCTAATGAAGATACGCTCATGTTCCACCACCTTCCAGGCATGAGCTCGAACGCGAGGTTAGGAGGCTATCTCCACTTTATAGTCTCTCTCACCAAAGGGAATTAACAAGCTAGGGTGTCTTTTAACTACCAGATTAACTCCCATCCTTGACTACCGCCCCAACCCGTCAAGAGTGACCGAACGGTCCAAAGTGCTATGCAGTATTAACCCACGAGCAAGTTAGGATGGATGTTTCATCCTCCCCTACCTTCCTTTCTTCCACAACAATTTCCTCCCCCTTCTCAGCGCATCCCACGCTCGGGCCAAGCGCTACGAGCCGGTCTAATCTCCCCAGCCTAGCATGCAAACCCTTGTCATAGTCTAGAACATAAATATTCAAATATTGCTGTGCGTTACCAATTTTAATCAACTGATGCTATGCTATAAATTGTAGATGCATGGCACAGTTCCCGGAAGTTGCATCGCGCACTAGACGACTTCAAAAGCCACCCGGACGCCCCAACGAAATTTGAACAAGAAAGTTTCCTATGGTAAACTGGATAAAGTGTTGCAACCGAAGAGATCTGCCGCTTGTTTCATCACAGAAAATCAGCCAATTAGCATCTGCCCGAGTGTGCGGGGTGTCGGGGTGGCTTGTGAAGACGTCTATGGAATTTTATTCCAAATAACGACGCCTTTTTTCATGGAGTTTATGTTATGGAGAGTGGCGACAAATTAAGTTTCCATATACCAGTATGTGACAGAACGGACCCTTGATCGCCGGCCATCGGGGTAGGTGGATGGCTAGACGGGGCACTTCGGGATGAGGCTTTGGCGGGATACGGAGGTGCGGGGGGGGGGCTACTGCTGACAGGTAAGGCTCGATCCAGGGTGCTCTTACCCGCAGTAGTGGAGGAGGATCGCACATCTAGAAACTTCCTGATGAATTATTCTGATATCGCGATGACCGAGCTTGCATCGTAACTGTACAGCGGTCTCCTATACAATCGCTAAGACTGCCCCATCTTTGTTGTCCCGAGCAACTATCTCAAGAAGGCCCATTCAATCCCTTCTGAGTGAGATGCGAAAATAAGTTTTCCCGCGTTTTTTGTTTTTTGTTTTTTAGCCGTGTTAGCACTAGAATTGCCACTCGAGCTTCAAAAATTATCAGTTGGTTAACCGAGCAAGAAAGAAACAAAAACAGGAAGTGAGAGTTTGTGCGCTGGATTTGTAACCATGCCACCGATGGGAGATATAATCCCTGCTAAAGATGGTCGGCGAGGAAAGCGCAGGGTTCTGCGGGGGCAAATGCATATTTTGGGGCAGCCTTGGGGTATAATAGCAGGAGGTGGAACGACAAACATTTGAAGGTTTCGTGCGGTAACTCTAGGCATGAGGGCTATAACTGGACTATTGGTAACAAACCCGCTACTATATGTGCTAGTGTTCGGAGTTAATCTGTGGTTAAATATGTCACACATATTTCCCATTACTCCGCTGCATCCTAGGTTATGGATCCTTGGGGCAGTCAGTGGGCATGGATTCATCAAAGGAATCGACCGGAAAGCGTCCCAACCCTCAATGCCACATGGTCTTTGCATCTACTTACCGAGTGAGGATCTGTGACGGCGCTACAAAACTGGCTGGGGCTGAGATCGGGTCGGGTTGGCCAGGGTGGGGAGGCCAGGGGCTTGGGCCGGGGTTGCACAGGTGGCAAGCCCGGGTAGCCCGAAAAAGCCCGAAATAATTGTCACTTATGTTTATCAAGTCACACGATATCACTCATATCTTTCGATTTTAAACAAAAGTGCTGTGAACCCCATGACTTGGGTCATCCCCAAGCTAGTCCCGTCTTGAGAAATTTTCAGCCTCACATTTTTAATTATCATACCCCTTTTCATCGGGCAGCCTGACTTTGATCCTTCAAAGATTATTCTCAGGCACCAAGAGAGCGATTAGTGACTCGCGACACTTCCCTAGCCCAGACAATATTCGGGCACTTCAATGCCTCAGAAGCTGGCAATTAATGACAGGAGCGGGGGAATCTCTAGAACCATTTAGGAAACTCATCACCAAGAATAATTGTTGCATGTTCAAGTTGTTTGCTAGATATTTCTTATTTTCCTTCTTCTGGGTCACCTACTCTCATACCTCTCGTCTCCGTTTTTCCTAGAGTCAGCACTGCTTCAATGCAGCGTTCGCATGCGGCCAGTCCGGTCAGGCTTGGGTTTAGGGCGGCCGGCCTGGGCTTTTTTTGCGGCCGGCCTGGCCGGACTGCAGATATCTTCAGGCTTTCGAGTGATAATATGTGATTGCGATAAGATAAGGAGATGAAACGCCAAGAGTTACGGCAGCAAAAGAGTGGATCAACGCGCAACCGAGGGGGAAACTTTCTTTCCATTCACCCTTGCTTTCATGATCGTGCTCATGGTTAACTAACGTGAGAATAGCGCTCCCCCGCCAGCTCCAGTAGTGTGGAAACCAAAAAATGAATTAAAAATGTAAATGCATAGTAGAATACCTAGTAGAAATTAATATCCGACCTGGGGAAATATCTCTGTGGTGTTGAAAGGGCAAGGTGATAAGAAGAGTTCCGTTGCCGTCCATTATGCGTGAATGGTTAAGGGCCTGTTTAGCCACCGTTTCTACGGTGAAAATGGCCTTCTCTCCGCTTTGAAAGGGAAGAGAAAGGGCGATTTGTATGGGGGAACAGAATGGAACCGCTACATCGAAACAGGCCCTAATTTTGTCAACGTGCTATAGCAATAAATCGAGTGATAAGAGAAAACAAGCAACTACCTCTGTCTACCCGGATATCTAAAACCTATCAGAATATTATTATTAAGTTTAAATGGTGTGGCTCAAGCCTGAAAAACCAATAGATATCTGCGGGCATTTTCAGATATCTGCGGCATCTTCAGATATCTGCGGGCATCTTCAGGTATCTGGCGGTATCTTCAGATATCTGCAGGCCGACCTGGCCGCTTGCGAACACTGCTTCAATGTCTCCCAAGTACCAAAGTTGACTTCTTTAAATATAATTAGATCAATCCCTGCTCTTGAATAGTTTGGGCTTTCTGGGTGGCTCAGGCTTTGTTTGGGTCCTGTCAGGTTTGGGTTGGGCCAGCCATCACTTGGGCTAGGTTTGGGCAGGGCTTAAGACTTTACAGCCTGGGCCGGCCCATCGCAAGGCTTGGGCCCTATCTGACCGGGCCTGCAGATATCTGCAGGCGTTCGATATCTGCAGGCATCTTCAGATATCTACATACCGGTATATTCCTGGGCATCTGAAGATGTTGGTTACCTATAAAGCCTAGGCCTGTTTCACTTTGACTTGGCTGGGCCGGACTGTATATCTGCAGCTATCTGCATGCCGTCCTGGCCGCTTGCGAATGCTGAGTTCAAGTAAATTGTACTCTATAGTATTCCACTAGCCCAGCTCTGAGGCACCCTCCATTACAGCCGGAGAATCGTTACAACAGGGTTCATCACAACCAGGTGCAACTATATGTTTATTTTTTATATTTTATTTTTACAAGTACTAAATTTTTGAGTGGAGTAGTGCCTTTGGTATGGCAATTTATGCTAGAGCAGTTTATCGAGAATCTTCTCTACTGTCTTGCTTAGTTTGTTTAATAGCGAATATTAGATCCTGGGCTATCAGACCTAAGCTCTTGTCGAAGAATGGTCATCGTAATATTTCATTACTCTTTGAATCACTACTTGCTGTAGTGGTCTGACGGTATTTGATTTTGGCGAACTTACCCGGTGATCTTTAGAAAGATGGGGCAGATCATAGTGAACGGAGAAAGGTACTACAGAGTTATACCGTGTCGCACTGTGCTATGAGTACTGTGCGAGGTGGTGTCAGTGGGTATCGAAACGTCATAGCGTCTAGGGCGAGGTCTTAGGAAGAGCTTCCCAGCCTGCATTGCCGACACCAAGGACTATTCTACGAGTCTTAAAGTTAGGCGATGTGCAAGTTCTTAGACTGATTCATTCATAGGGCCCGATGCGCCCAGATATTTACCGAGCTAGCCTGTTTAACCGTAGCTATTCTAGGGCGCTCATTCATCAAAGCTCAATACCGGTGTCTGCGCCGCAGAGCGCACATAATTGGGCGACACTTGCGAACACAGCAGCTGTTGCACGGGGCTGGGGTGTAGGCAAAAAAGCTGAGCTTTGGTGGTATTCAAGAGCAGCCGTGCGCACAAACGTCGTTCAATTATCAGCACCCGCGGGGAGAACGTAGGGTACTCTACTGAATGAAGAGGTGTGAAATTTCTCAGTACTGATATGGTAAGCACAACTACGATGTTGTCTGTCCAGATTTGGGGGAGATTGGCTGAGCGATCCAAAGGCCTGTTGGGGTTACACAAAAACCCCGCCCTTGTTCAACCCTAGAACTCCAGTTGTCGAACAACTCTACCTCCTATCATCCACAATACCCGAAGCAACAAAAGCAGAAAATGTCAATCATTCAGCAATAATATAAACTCTTGGAACACCACTGTCAGCATTTCGAATAATTTTGTCGCCAGCGATGACAGACATAATATCCCTAGCCTGGCTATCCCCGCTGGATCCTGGGGTGCGGCATCAAGACATCCGAGACCGGCGAGTTGAAAATGTAGGGGAATGGATTTTACGAACTGAGGAATTTAGAAGCTGGTACGCCAGCAGCAGCGCGGGGGATGAATCCGATAAGGCAGTTTTATTTTGCTATGGGGATCCGGGGGTCGGAAAGACATTTATTAGGTAACTAGGTCGAACACCGAGAAACGGAAGAGCGCAAATTCTCACAAGCTGTGGTGTTAGTTCATTGGTGATAGACAGCTTGTGTGATGGGGCCGAAGAACAAAATGTAACCGTTGCATGTTTTTATTTCGACTTCGCGGCTCAAAAGGACCAGTCCATCACGAACATGATGGGCGCCCTGGTGAAACAGCTTGTTTGTGGGCTGGAGAAGCCCCCTGAGGAGATATCACGAGCATACCGGGACCAAAAGAGTGCCGTTGGTGGGCGGAGGCCGCTACTTTCCGATATTGTGAGGATGTTACAGACTGCCTCTTCCAAATAGCGCACGTTCGTATATATCGACGCTCTGGATGAATGTGTGGCGGGGCATTGGGTCAAGCTTCTCGATTCGCTGAATCAGGTTTTCCAAAAGTCTCCAAGGACTCGAATATTCGTGACCGGGAGACCACACATTCGGCCGGAGATCAGAAGGTGTCTTGAAGGAAAGGTAGCTAATGTATCCATATGCCCCAAGAGAGATGATATCATTAGATTCCTTCACAGCAGACTGCACAAGGATACAACCCGGGATGCGATGGACAGTACTAGTAGTCTGGAGGCAGATATCTTAAAGAAAATTCCAGAAGATGTTTCTGAAATGTACGTGGAAGCAACGACACAAGGAAAGCTACCTCAAATTATCCACGAACGCATACATATTCAGATTCCTACTACGAGTAGTGTCGCTAAATATCGGTGCGATCTTGCGAGAGACTACAATCTATCGTAGGGGACAAAAGCTTAGCGCCATGACCGATGGCTTGGGGCTGGGGGAAGCATATGGCACAACTCTATATCGGGTAAAGGGACAGGGCGGGGATAAAACGAGGCTTAGCATGGCCGCTTTGATGTGGATATCCCACTCAGAGCGGCCCTTGAAGGCTAGTGAGCTGTGTGATGCTCTTGCAGTCGAAACTGGATCTCCGGATCTCAGTCCCGGCAATGTTCCTTCAATAAGGACACTACTAGCTTGTTGTCAAGGACTTATTACTGTAGATAAGGAGGCCTCTACTGTCCGGTTAATCCATTACACCCTTCAAGAGTACCTCCGGTATCACCCCAAGCTCTTCGGCAGGGCTCAGCCGACAATGGCGGAAACCTGCTTGAATTATCTGAATTCTCGGAAAATCAAGGCTCTTTCGACTAGTCCTCTCCCGATCTCCAAGACACTCCCTTTCTTGAATATTCCTCTCTATGCTGGGGAATGCATGCAAAAAGGGATCTTTCAGATTGCGCAAAATTGCTGGCATTGAGGCTGTTTGACTACAGTAACCACATATCCTCTAAAATCCTCTTGCGAGCGCAGAAACAGCAATTTAGCACTATGGATCTCGACAAAGCCCCCGTATTCAGTGGCCTGCATTGTACATCCTTCTTCAGGATTGTCGAGATTGTGGCTAGTTTGCTAGAGGTAAAAGGTTGTGATATCAACCAAAAAGACTGTGTGGGTAATACACCTCTCGTGTGGGCAGCTCACAATGGGCACGAGGGCGCGGTGAAGGTACTGCTTGGACGAGACGACGTCGACCCCGACGGACCCGGAAACAACGGCCTAACACCACTTGATTGTGCTGCTCGGTGTGGGCACGAGGGAGTAGTAAAAATACTTCTTGGACGAGACGACGTCGACCCCAACAAATCCGGCGACGGCAGCCGAACAACACCCCTCTGGGATGCTCGGAACGGCCACGAGAGAGTGGTGAAAATACTCCTCGGGAGGGACGACGTCGGCCCCAATAAGCCTACATTCAGCGGCGAAACACCACTCCTGTGGGCTGCCTATAAAGGGTACGAGGGAGTGGTGAAAATACTACTTGGGCGGGACGACGTCGACCCCAACAAGTCCGAATCCAGCGGCGAAACACCGCTCTAGTGGGCTGCTTGTATGGGGCACGAGGGGGTAGTGAAAGCACTACTTAGACGGGAAGACATCGCCCCTCACAAGTCAAACAATTTTAGTCTAACGCCACTACGGATGGCCGCTTCGAAAGGCTATGCGGGAGTAGTAGCGCTACCACAGCCTGGCCTTCGCACGACCTAAGCCCGAGGGGGTATTGTCCTCCTCACCACCTTCTAACATTCGTAACCTACCCGCCATCCCTGCAAGGGCCGCCGCTGCGCCACAAATATGTTTGTCGTCACCGCTGCCTCCCTTCTCCCACCCCTACCCAGCCCCCTCCCATAACCAAAAACACCGCCCCGCAGTAGTTGTCTTTCTTTTCCTTCCGTGTAGGCTTGCTGCAGAAACTTGGGTCAAATATCTTGTTTTAGTTGAAGGATATCTTATGCGATGGAAAAGGACACATCCACTAAATACCCATCCAAACCTCTACCCGAATTTTCTTATGTAGTCGAGTTGGGAGCTTTCAGCTTATTTCCCAAAATTCAGACTGGCGTTGGTGGGGCGCTACTCCTAGAGTATTGGGTTGAGATAAGCCCTCATGGCTCGAAATTTGCATCTAAATTACTTCCATACTTGCTTTCAGGTTGCAAGCCCTTTTGTACATTTGGTATTCACCTATCTTTTCTACAAATCCCTTTTTTCCCTTTCCCCGTCTCCCCGCGGGTTGTTCATGTTGAAATTTTCGGTATATTTCCTATGTATATTTCATGACACTATCGTGTATTCTTTTACTTAGTTTGTGTTTCGGTTTCGCCTGTACACCGCTTACATTACTACTGCTATGATATATATTATGGTGTTTTATTGTTTATTTTAGGATATTATCTGAGGGTTTAACATGTGCTTTCCTATCCGGTGTCTAGGATTTATGGTTGTTTATGCATTTCTTATGCACCATTATTGGTCATGATATTTCTAATAATCACCTCACACCCTTATAGATTCACGCACATTGTTTGAGAATTACTTGGCAGGATTTCAGGGTAAAACATGTTCACACTTATGCTTCTTACATTGTTTTCCCTATATTTCTTACACGCATATGGATGCGCACTTTTCTATCAATAAGGTGCTACCCCCCACCTGGCTTAGAAGAATTAAGAACCAGAACTCCTACCAATATGCTCTCCTACCCTCGCACTTGCATAGTGTTATCCACATAGAATAGATTACGCCCCTGGCATTCACATTTTGAACAGTTCAGATATAGAGAAAAAACATGAATGCAAGTACTTCTGAACATGTCAAAAGCGACGTAAACGCTAACCGCTGACTAAATTATAGTGATGAACAGCCCGACTATGGACAGGGTTTAATGAAGATCACACTTATATTCCACTACCTCCCAAGTATGAACTTGGGCGCGATGTTGGGAGGCTATTTCTACCTTGTAGTTTCTCTCACCAAAAAAATCAACAGGGTATGGTGTCTTTCGACTATACCAGATTAGCTCCCATTCTTCGGCTACAGCCCCAACCTGTTAAGAGTCGCCAAGCGGTCCAGTTCTACACAGTATTGGCCTACGAGCGAGCTTGGATGGATATTCCATCTTCCCTTGCCCTCTTTTGCTCACCAGTTCTTCTTTTCCCTTCTCCGCGCATCTCATGCTCGGGTCAGGCGCCACGATCCCGTATAATCCCCCCAACCCGCCGCACAACCTTGCAATATCCCAAGACACCATTGCTCAAATAACCCAGCCCGTTACTCATTTTAAACAATTGTCACCTCTCCGTAAATTCCAAGCGTAAGGCAAAATACCCGAAAGCAGTAAAAAGGTACTACAGGGTTCGGTGGCGGGTAACGGTGCCCCCTACCACTGTGTTCATGCCCTGGAAAGTGGCGAAAAATTGAGTTCTTATATATAACAAACCAGACTCTTGATCACCAAAGGCAGAGAGATCAGAGGACTGTTAAACCAAAGACCTCAAGAGTCAAGATGAGTGTTTGATTGGACGTCAGGTGGATAATGCGAAGGAGAACGCTACCGCGGGGGTGCAAAGCTGGATCCAAGATATGCCTACCCGCTGTGCCCGGGGTTTTTCGTGTATTTAAAAACCTAAAGTGGAGTTTCTTCCCCTGCTCTATACTATACTCCATTTGTATACCCTCCCCCCTCTCGCATCTCCATTGAGATCTAAAGAGTTCATTTACACTAGGCGGCTTACAGCGTCCGGTAAATTCAACACAGTGCCGTATCGCACTATATCATATCGTACGCTACAGGCATGTACAGTACACCTATATTTCGAACCCAGAAATAGAGGTCCTTTGATAACGACATGCCATCAGCACCTCCCTTCCACTCAGTCAAAAATAGAAACAAAAGAAAGGAACCACCACCTCAACCATCTAACTCCCGAGATGACAGACAGGAGGCACTAACAGCTATGCTATATTTCACCACCTTTAGCAGGTGCACAAGTTATAATTCACTCAGGCATGCCATCGATATTGGTGTGAATACGCCTCCATAGTATCCGCTCAGACACCACCGTGACAAAGGATCCAGCGCCTCCTCTACCCATGTATTGCCTCTCCTCCGTTCTTTCACACCGACTTTTGAGAAGGACCCAAACATGCCCAAGGGCAGAAGTCTAGTGAGTGAGGTGGCTGGCATAGCCTATTTAATTCCACCTTACAACCGGCACTCCCCAGTACACCTAATACTTAATACTTACCCCCATCAATAGCCCAATATCTTTGCTAACACCTCCGCATCTCTGCGGGAGCGCGGAAGTGGTGGGGCCAGGCCCCACAAATATCTCACCTCCTATCAAATCTCAACCCCTCCTTCTCTTTCCTTTGCTCTCTCCTAGCTCATTCCTAGAAGCGTAGTGATAGAGTATGATTGTAAAATGAAATTCAATCGAGAACAGAACCTGTGAGCCTCTTGGATGGGAAGTAGACTGCGCGCTCTCCGCCCTCTAGGCAAATCCAGGTCCCAGCCTTCACCGCACCCTCCCCCGCCAGCCTTTCCTGCACTCACCCTAAACAGAGCCCTACCATCAGACAGGATCTCGAAAAACCTGTTTCTTCCATCCCCTCCCACCTCCTGGCCACCGACAAAGTCCCTCTACCTCCAATTCTCCCTTCCTAATAGCTATTTCTCTCAGGAAAGAAAAACCAGAAGCTTCTCTCAACTCAAATATTTTCCTGCTGTTCAAGGTTTGGCGTCGAACCCGCCCCGTCAAGCAATCCCGGCCCATCCCAGCCGTAACTCAGAG
>Ga0307510_10005787_pt1 | contig 14741 bp, 8 predicted proteins | sample 12_EM_MG_FD_207224 | JGI IMG/M metagenome (GOLD analysis project Ga0307510, IMG submission 207224) | Populus trichocarpa ectomycorrhiza microbial communities from riparian zone in the Pacific Northwest, United States - 12_EM | ecosystem: Host-associated > Plants > Roots > Unclassified | place...
CTGTTGCTAGTAAAGATTGCTGCTCACCATGTTTTTGATAGAATGACTTTTAGATCTAACAAGTAAGGAGAGGGCTTCTTTGTTGCTCCTAGCTTGTTTTAACTACTGGGTTTCTTTTTCTTTTTTTTATCTCAAAACTGACTATTTACCTTTTTAAGTCGCTCTGTTGTTTCAGTTGTTTGCTTGTGTTTGGCTGGTTGGCTTTCTGGTAACCCCTTAACATGCCACTTTTTGCTAGCTTTTTTTTTAATAGCATTGTATAGGATCTTGAGTCTAGGTATTTGACGCCGATTGTTTGACATTGAAATGGTCTCTTGTATATGTTATGGTGGCTTTAATTTTTGAAAAAACTATTTGCTAGCGACTTCTTAACTTTTATATGCTCCATAGTTTTCGACAAAGATATTGTCCCATAAGTTTCGTGTAACTTTCAGCATCATCAGGCACAATGCCATACCTTGCCCAGTTGCAAGGTCTTCCACGTGCACTGCAAGGTTACTTTTAGGAAACAAAAGGTTCGCTTTTCAGTAGCACTGTAGGAAATGTGATATGAAGTTTGGTGGAGAATTTTTCTGGCCAGTATGTTTCTAAGGGCCAGGTTACTTAGGGTGTTCTTTATATGGATACTTCATATGAGACCACGATTAATGTGTCCCAATTTTGCATTTGATGACATGTGCATATGATGAAAACCACACTCGTGATGGCAGAGCTGGAGTTTGAAATGTTTATGGTGTTGATGAGGTTAACTATGACGAGGTCCAAGTAGTTGGTTGGTGGTGAGTGGTGACTCCCTGGCTGCTTGTGGCTGTATTAGAGTTATAATCAAAGTACTGCTCGTTTGATGTGAAGAAAGTTATGTCCAGATGTTCTGGATGGGAATAAACACGTTTAACATTCCGTACCTTTTGTACTATTGCTCAAAATTGTATAACTTTAATAGATATAAGAATGCCTGGTCTGCCCTTTTTATTTTGGTACAAGTAACATGTTTGAATACCGCTTTGTTCTTTCATTTGCTAGGAGGTTGATGGGAAGACACTTTTATGTCCGTTGTGCCGGTTTCATTCCAGCTCCTTGTTTGATTTTTGAGAGGATAGATGTTGGGCTGGTGGTGCATTAGTGTGAATCTTTGTGGGTAGATGAGTTGTCTGGTGGCTGACTGTTACAGTGCATGAGAAACTATTATGTTCCTGATTGGTTTTCATAGAAATACTCCTGCTTTCGAAAGTAGTCTCTCATCATCATAAACGCGTTATTATTCAAGGTGCTAAGAAAGGCAAAAATTCCATAATTCATGGAACCAAAAAATTGTGCTGGGTGATGCTGGAAGCACTTGGGAAAATTTGTATGCATAAACATTTAAGTTAGTCACTGTCAAAAGCGAGTATTATTTGTTGACTTCTCATAGCATCAATTTCATTATTAAAATCAAGATCCTCATCACATCTATAATTTCCTAAACTGTACTACTAATTTTCCTTGTTTGTACGGATCTGTGCCATTTGTAGGTTATGGATCATCAGAAGGCAGGTGTCTCCTCTGCTCAGGAATTTATGGTAGAGCAGTTCTTGTATCTCCTTGTTCTTCACATTGTGTCCGCTATAATCATTCACAGGCCCAGTTTGGAAAGATGAAATGTTCTTTCAGGGCTTCATACATTGTGTGCAAAAGTTCTGGTGGTCACAGGAGAAACCCAGACTTTTCTAGGCAAAACAAACAGGTTTCACGAAACAGGAACAGGCAAAATGAAAAGAGGAGCGGCTTTGAAAACCTTGATGAATCTGATTTGTTAACATCAAAGAACGGGTCACTACTCTCCTTCTCCGGTACCCCAAAGTTCCAAGCCACTGCTGCCCCTGGGCCTAGAGAGTAGGAGATTGTTGAGCTATTTAGGAAGGTACAGGCTCAACTGCGTGAAAGAGCTGCAGCCAAAGAAGACAAAAAGTTTGAAGCTTCCCAGGGAAAAGGTAGAGAGAGCGAAACTGTGGATTCCCTCCTTAAGCTACTTCGGAAACACTCAACTGAGCAAGGTAAGAAAAAAACCAGCAATGTCAGCAGTGGAAACTTCAATCTGGACCAGCCAGAGAATGGAGCATACAAGAAAGCTAAAGGCACAAGCTCCTTTAACTCAAGTAAGAAAGAAAGGAACGACGCCCTAGAGCCCAACACCTCTTTTACCAAGCCACCAGCGAAATTCCGACGGAAATCTCCAGTACCTCAAGTGAAATTCCAGCCCATTTATTCAAGTGAGGATCTTGTTAATTCTACATCTCATTTAAATTTAAATGGTGAGAAAAGGAATCAGTTTGAGATACTCCCAGACACCACCGAGGAGCTTGAATTGGACCCAGAAATAGAGCCAGAGGAGGAGCCCGAGTTGGATTCAGAGCAAGAGCCAGAGTCTGCTTTCCCTGGTGGGGATATGTTTGATGAGCTTTCTGTAGGTGAATCTTCAGATATTGAAAATGTTGATGAGGGTGGCGAAAAACATCAGCAAATTGAATACGAAGTTTTGAGTTCATTAAAGCTGCCCGAGCTGAGGGTGCTTGCAAAGTCTCAGGGGGTGAAAGGGTTTTCTAAGATGAAAAAAGGAGAGCTGGTGGAATTGCTGAGTGGTAGTTCAGTGTGATCAGTGATACGGGAAAAAAAAAAAAGACGAAACAATAACACAAATTTAGGTAAATTTCCTTTTGTTTCCTTGTCCTCTGTTTTTGACTTCATGCAGAGTAATATTTAGCTCTTCAAATCCCTCCATAATGCGTTCAACTATCAGAGATGAGGAGGGTTTTTCTTTTTGTTTTTTGGAAAGTGTTTTTAAAAAAATTAATTTTTTTTATATTTTTTAATATGTTAATGGTAAAATTTAAATTTAAAAAATATAAAATTATTATTTTAATTTATTTTTAAATAAAAAATATTTTAAAAAACATTTTTAAAACCAACTTCTTTTTTTATTACATGAAACTTGCCTTTCTTTTTTATTACATGAAAACCTGCTTTATGAAATAGCTATCGCTGCGTACAAACATTCTCTGTTCAAGACCTCGAGGGAGGCCAAAAAAATGGAAGAAGCACGGTAATGACTCTTGCTGTGGCCGTTAATATGCATCTACATTATTTGAATTAAAATATGAATGAAAAACTTTAAAATAAATTAATTTTAGATTATTTGAATTAAATTTAAAATAAATTAATTTTTTAAAATGAAAATATCCACACTCCATTTTTTTTTTATTGTTGATCGTATATATTACCTACTTTGCTAAAATAAATTGGGGTTTGACGCGGGGGGCGGCGCGCCCGGGGGGGGGGGGGGGGGGGGTGGGGGGGGGGGGGGGGGGGGGTGGGGTTGTTGTTTGTTTTTGGTTTGCCGCGCCCCCCCCCCCCCCTCACTTTTTATATAAGTAGGAAAGACCCTCCGTTTTTTAGCTTTTTTTTAATATAATTTATTTCAATTTATTTTTTTTATAATGTTATCGTGCCTCAAAAAAATATTTTAATATTTAATTAATGTTTAATTTTTTAAGTGCTTATATCAATTGAATTTTTTTTTCAATTTCATTCTTAATATTTTATGGATTTTGAATTCATCTTTGCAATTTATTTTAGTTTGTTTTATATAAGGTTATCATAATTTCAAATAAATGTTCAAGTACTTTGTTAGAGCTTAATTTTGCAATTTTTTATTTTTGTTATCATGTCATTATGTAAAAAATAATTAAAAATAAAATATTACACCTAGTAGAGTTCATGATCAAGATTACATTTTTGACGGATTAAACCACTAAACCACGCTTTTTATTTGTTACTCAGGTTGTCTTTGGACTTGCCATGTCAATTGGAACATGTTGGAATAGCTTTTACATGGGTTTATTTTAAAGTCAGGTTAGGTAAAGAATTTGGTTGAGAAGTTTCAAGGTTGACCCGTTCAGTCATAACCCTTTTTTCCTTCTTTTTTTACATTTCATCTTTCATTTTTTTTTTGAATGAATATTTTTTGTTTTTCAATGTCATTCTTTATGGCTGATTTTAAATATATATGTTTATAATTTGTTTTAGTTTGATTTTTATAAGGTTGCTACAGTTTCATAATATTTTATTAGTATTTAATTTTATGAGTATCAATTTTTATTATTATAATATTGAATAAAAGATAATTTGAAAAGAAAAATCAAATTTGTTAAACTCAATGAAATTCATGATACAAGTATTAAACCGAATGAATATTCTCTCAATATTAAAATAAAAAAGACATTCATTTTATTTTATTTTAAAACCAAACTATATTTTATACTAATCACTTATATTTTTGTTTTATAATGTTAAGCTATTGAATCATATCAAAATAAATCTCATATAAATTAATTTTAAATTGAATGTGTTTGTTTTTGAGGTAATTTTTGTGGTTGTGGTTTGAAAAAAATAAATTTTAAAAAAGTATGGTTAGCTGGATTTAGATACGTGTTTGGTAAAAATTATGGTTGAAATTTATGTACAGTAAAAAACATATATAAAATGTTTGGTAATTGTATTTGAAAATGTGGTTATAATTGTTTTTTGAAGTGTTTTTTACTTGAAAATATATCAAAATAATATTTTTTTATTTTTTAAAAATTATTTTTGATACCCACGTATAAAATGATTTGAAAACACAAAAAAATATTAATATAAAGTAAAAAAAATTAAAAAAATTAATTTTTTTTTAAAAAACTTTGAAAACGAAAAAATAACAGAATTTAAGGAATTTTAAACTAACAAAAAAGCCAGCGGACAACATACGCAGCCTTCGTGGAAACTTTTAAACTTTTTGATCCTACCGGTGTTAACTGTCAATTAACTATGACCCCAATCCTTCGTTGCTAAGTTTTCTCCCTCTCTATAATTTACATTTCCTTTGCTTCTTAATCACCTTCTTGTATAAACTCTCTTCAATTTTGTTTCCTTTCTCTTCTCCAAAATCATGGGCCAAAGTCTTGATTCAATGACGCAAAAACAATCCAAAGACGAACTTCTGTATCAGCTGGCTATTGCCGGAAATGTGGACGCCGTTAAAGCTCTTTGTAGTGAAGGGGCTATCCTTGAGGTAAATAAAAATCACGAACCATATACTTCTTACTACTTAATATAATACTGACCCTTCTCTACTTTTTCCATATCATGTTGATTCTGACGCTAAAGCTACAAACTTGTTATGTTGTTAAAGCTTTACCTTCACTTGCTGCAACTTATACAAAAAAATCTACTATTTTTTGGATGAATTATGCACAAAATTGCTGTGAGTATGGTTTTGGTTTTGTCTAGATAGAGAAAGTTGGTATCTTAGTTTGACTTTTGGGTGCAGTGGATTGACAGAGATGGAAAGACCCCTCTTATAGTGGCTTGTATGGATTCTGGATTGTATAATGTCGCCAAAGTTTTGATTGAAATGGGAGCCAATGTCAATGCTTATCGTCCAGGTAAGTTTCTGCAACCAGAAAGTTTTTTTTTCGTGCTATTTCCTACTAGTCAGATATATATTGTGTGAATTAGTCAAATGTTTACTTCACATTTGTAATTGTTAGTCATTTATGAAGTTGAAAGTTTTGTGCTTCGTAAATAAGAATGATGCAAAAGTGCATTTGTTATTGGCAGGGCGTCATGCGGGTACCCCTTTACATCATGCGGTGAAAAGAGGCCTGGAGCAGACTGTTAAGTTACTTCTCTCAAGTGGAGGTGAGTCTGAGTCATAAGTAGTGGAGAGGCACAAGTTTGTTAGCACAGCGCTGCGTGTTTGCTTCCAGTTTTATGGATTCTGGTTCTTTCTTCAATATTTCAGCGAATGCTTTAGTGAGAAATGATGATTGTCAAACTGCACTTGATGTTGCTAGAATAAAGGGGAATATAAATATTGTGCGCACTATTGAGGTAAGCTTGAAAAGAATGCAGGTTTTAATTTATTAACTCGCCTCCATACATACTGAAAGATGGTTTAATTGCATAACTTTTATATTCACCTTTTTTTGTTTTTTTAGAGTCACATTTGCTATTTCACTGGCTGGCTGCGGGAGTTTTATGGTCCAGGATTTCTCAGAGCATTCGCTCCTCAATTTTTATCAAGAAAAATGTCTGTATAACGTCGAGTTACTTTGTTAATTCATTTATCTCATGCCTTTCCCTTGTAATTGCTTCTCATTTGGTACAGTGCTGTTTATTTTATCATATGGCGGCATTACTGGAGTTTCTGTGATGCTAATTAGATTGTCGATATGATTTCCACCTCTTCTTTGAAGGCCTGGATAGTGTTATTTTTATTTTTACTTGCCAACATATCAGGTTAATTTTCTGACCAAGGCTTATCACTTGCAGCTGGGCTGCTGTTATACCACAAGGTTCCAGCAATCCCATGACGCCCAAGAAGCTGGAGCTTGTGATATATCCTTCTTCCCAGGTATGGTGACCTTAACTATTTATACTGTTTGCTTATGATCTAGATGTCTATAGTGAACATCTGTTGTATTCCTATGTTTGCCTATGAGAATTATTACTCAAAATGTTTTTAATACCAAGTTGATAATATGGCCTACCCATCTCTGTACTTCAGTCTTACTTTAAGAAGAGTTGTTTATATAGAAGGCATATTCAATGTTATTTAAGATATCCCTCGACTTCATTTTCTAATTCTTGGGCTCAGTTTTAGCAATTGTTTAGGCAGTGGTCTCTTTTCTAAGGAGCCAGGTAGCTCCCTGGGGTCATTGTACCATACTACGTGTGCCTGAGATCGTAGTTTCCATTACTACTTGAACCCACACCCTAAAGTTCACTAGTTCACATGATAATTGAGGTTAATGGATTGACCCCCTCGAACCCTGTTAAATGACCTATTGTGAAAGATATTAAATGAGATATTCCTCTGAAAGGATGATGGTTTTCAAAAACCTCATAATTGTGCCATGAATTTTGTTTGTTGTTGATGGATATTGGTAGTACATATGTGTCAAAAAAGATATCTAGGTACCGTTTTCTTGTGGTTCTTTGGAATCATCGACCAACAATGGCATCTTTTTGTTTATGATATGTCTCCTTTTGGGCATAAAATCAACCAGAATTGGTTTCCCCACCAATGTAGCAGCCACTTACATTGACTGCAATCTGGCAAGTCTAAATTCCATTCTAATACCCTTTCTGGGAAAATGCTGAAAACACATGAAATTTGTAGCTTCACGATTAGAGTTCTCTGTTTTATTCATATTTGCATAAGCTGTCCTTATTTTCTAAACCTTTAAACATCACCACTGCTGAATCAACAGGATGTACAACCTCGTACAGTTATTGCTCTTTGGAATGCTGAAATTGAGGAACCTAACTTCAATAGACCAGATCCTGAGCTTACTATTTTTGACCAGTCAACTAGTAAGTCATATTCATGATTGTTGGTGGTGGCTATTATTTTTTTTATTGTTCATAGAATCTTGCCATAGATGTGCATGCCTTCGAGTGTCACCTATGATATAGAAGTCTTGACAGTTTATGAATATGTGAACAGCAGATAAATATTCCATTTAATATTCATAGTTTCCTAGTGTGTTTGTAGAACACTATTTACCTCACTTGTTATGTTTCCATTGTACTAGCTAAACTGAAGTGCTTTCTGTGGTTATTGCATTCTTCCAGAAACTCAATACAAACTTGCATCTGCCAATGAGGGTGATAAACAGCAGCTTCACTGGTTATATGATGCATGCAGCGGAATTCCCCAGGTATGTTGGTTTTAGCTTTTGCAATGTTTATTTTTGTAGCCTAAATTCGCATGTATTAAATGAACTGTGTATCTTTGGAATCTTTTTATATAGATGATTACAGAATTCAGAAAACAGGTGCTCTCATTTTAGAAGTATGTATAGTCATTAAAATGTAACCTCTTTACTATTTTTTATGAGAATGATACTATTATATCTTCTTGAACACTGATCTAAATTATGGAGACTTTGTCTGTATAATACAGGCACAAAATTAAGAATTTCAGTGTTTTCTAACAGAGAGTAGTAAATCAAAAGTGAAAATTGACAGCCCGAGATTTTACAATCCTTTGAGTCTGAAACTCAATGAAAAACAGGGATTTTCCTTTTCTACAATTCAAATTTCATAATCTATAATAACATGGTTATACTCCCTTTAAGGTTATTTAAATCTTTATCAAAATTTTGGTAGTCTTCCCTAAAATAGGATATTCCCAAGTGTCGACATATGCAATCACACACACACAACAATACTTAATTCTTGATGTAACCATTCTGAATCATATCTCATCATCAAAACTTCATCTCAACCATAATTCTCATCATCCTTCAAGCATAAATGTTCTTTTAACACTAAAGATATTTGCAAATGAAATAAGGACATCTACACCTTAAAAATTATAATCATCAACAATTAATAAAACTTAAGTTAACTTTTACATATACTAAAAGAAACATTTAGATTACATGCCACAAAAAATATAAATTCTATTATTTACAATCCAAAAAACATAAGAAATCACAATGTTCATAATCACTACCTAAAACTACTGAAGGAATCACAATAACGAGTTATTGCTCCTGGCATGTCTGAGATGAACCTGAAACGAACAACTAACATTATAATGCTTTCAAATATTAACACAACATAAGGGTATATAGCATATTATCAGCATAATTCTTTAATCTCTTATTACAAGTTAGTCTATCAAATACCTCAACACAACAAGTAATCTATAGGATCATCATCTTTGAGGTTCGATTCAATTTCATTTTCAAACATCCTTCATGGACATCCATTCTCCAAAACATACCTTCTATAAAAGTCGCAATAGAAGTGTAATCCTTTAGACCTTACCAGAAAGTTTCTTACTTATACTCTTTTATTCTATAACATTATTCTTTATTCATACCATACGGAGATGAAGGTGAGTTCCCCTTTGGAAACCTCTATTATTCTCATTCCCATACGACTTTAGCCAATACTCCAATTATTTGACCATATTCATTAATCAAGTGATTTGTTTCCTAAGCCATTTCAATCCATACCAAAACTACATTACTCATTCCTCTTTTAATTACAATTCATGTCCATATAAGTAATCATCCTTTAAACACTCTCTCTCCACCCTGAATCACCATTTACAATACATTTATACTTTTTTACGATCTTGAATCCTATTTTTCGATTGAATTAGGCTGTCATCCTAGCCTTTTCCCTTTCCGCATCGGGGGTCACATTAATAATCCATCAATTCACTTTGAGGTCATCATATCTATCTTTGTCTCGTTATATTTGAAATTATCTTAATAACCTTCAATTTCCCTATTTGGAATAGTCTAGACTTGTGCTATCTTCATGATCTAACATCTTTTTTCCATGTGATTGTTGTAATAGCTACCTTTAGGTTGTCCAGGACAACCTTCATCATGCTTCAATTTGATTCTTCCAATCATTCTTCAAACATAATAAGATTGACCATCAAAACAACTCGCATGAACCTTGCATTTGAACTATCAATATGCCAAAATCATTCGTTTCTTAATCTACTAAATCGTTATCATTCACATCATGCATGAAATATTCAAATATTACTCTTTGTTTCTACATCCTCTACTCCAGCATTATACCTCTTGAATTCATATATCCAACTCACTTTATACCTTTTCGAATGGCCATAATCCCCAAATCAAATTCATGATTATGTAACCATCATTATAATCTTTTTTTTAATAGCAGTCCCTACACTAGTAGTAGACTTTAAAAGAGTGAACATTAGTCACTATACAAGCATTCTGTGTACACATGTCCTTAATAGCGCTTACTTTATATCTTTCTTAATCATATTTCTAAGGAGATTTAACCTTCAACTTGAGGTTTAATAACAAAATCAATCCTAAACATCAGCAATGATATCCATTGATTCCCAACCATTCATCCATGGAAGTCAAATATTTTCTCAATCATCCATCAAGAAAACCAATTACCCTGGCCAACTCTTATGATTGCCAATAACTCCAGCCATCCCATGTGGATGCCAATTAATCTGGCAAAACTTTACGGTTGCTAACAATCTGGCCATCCCACACAGATGCTAATTAATCCGGCGAACCCTTATAGTTGCCAATAATTCAGTCATCCAACAAGTATGCCAATTAATCCTTCATTTGTGTCGCTACATTCTTATTTTTCCCTTGTACTTTCAATATTCACAATATATTCACACATTTAAAGAATTTGCAGTTATTAACAAACTTAAAACTCGCATAACACCTACCTGATATTTGTAGATTTAACTCCCTTCTTCCGAGGTTAATCATGTTCAGCATGCCTCTCCTAGAGCACATAATGTAAACTATCAGTACACTTTCTTATTTTTCAACTTTCCATTCATGTTTATTTACACATACACAATATATTTAAATCGTCGAGCAAAACATTTTTTTTTTTATCCATTTCCATATATTTTTAGGTTCCCATTTCAACATATATTCATATCCACATGTTCATGCACAACACATTTATATTAAGAAACTTTGCATTCATATTCACGCATCCATTCAAAACATGTAACACTAAAATTTCCGTACCTTTTATCAACATGCACATTAAGTATTAACTTTGCCATATTTCATACCAATTGGTATCCATCATCTTTCATTTTCATATACACAAACCCAAGCATATTCTTTAGGTTTCAAGCTTTACGCTTGCATTTTACACACATTTAAGACATACTTTAATCCTATCATATTCAATATTTCAATTAAGCACATTTCAATTTTTTTTTTCTAACCTATCCATTTCAGCCACAAGGGTTTTCCCTCACTTATTGGAACATTTCTCCATCATTCCAAGATAAATTTTATTCACCCCCGTACTTCTTCAAAACCCTACATGAATCCTAATACAATTCCAATCAATAATATTAAAAATTTTCATTCCTTTCATCAAGGAATGTTTTGGCCAACAAAGGATTTCATCTCTTTAAATTTTCTTCTAATTCTTATCCACACATAATTTTCCAACATTCCTATGTTGCTTCTAGCACACTCCAAGCCAAAAACATCAAACAAATCTCATTTTTATATTTATGGAAATTTCAGCTACACATGATTTCTCAACCGTTTAAATTCTTACTTGTAATTTTAAACCAAAACTCATTTAACATCCATGTATTAGAACATATCATTCAATTAACACAAACCAAATCTAATTTCCTCACTACTTGGCCGAATCCTCTAGGTGCCAGTTTCATGGATTCTTTCTTCTTCTTTTTTAATTTTCTTCATAATTTTTTTTTCGAAGCAAATCTTATTTATGTATGTTGTACAACATTTAAACACAAGTTTTATACAAAATCATCACTTCTAATAACAAAATTTCTCATCCACCACCAAAAGGTAATTCGGCTAAAAGAGGGAATTTATCCCTTGAAACTTTTCCTTTATCTATTTTATGTTCAAGTCACATAATTTCATCTTTTAATCCTCAATAATAAACTAAAACACATCATTCATGCATTCTCATTCAAAGACCAATATTTCCTCCTAGGCTGATCTTTGAGCGAAGAAATTCCCTAGGTTTCCCTCTAATTGTCCTTATGATTTTCACTTACCCATTCATAGAGCATGCTCATCAACTTATTTCATAACTAATTTAACAACAAAAACCCATTTTACCATCACATTACAACAAACCTAACATTCATCACTTAGCCATTTCAATTCAAACTCAAATCAACTTAAAACTTCAAAAGAACAAGAAAAGAAAGTTCCTTACCTCTTGTTCACACGAAACCAATGAATTTTTTCCAAGCAATCCAAGCCTTTCTTCATAATTTCTTCATTCCACTCTCTAGAACTCAAGCTCTCTCTTTCTCTCTCATTAACCCTTACTTTTCTTCCTTTATTTCTGCTCTCCAAACCCTCTAGATCATGCTTTCTTTCCAATTACTTGATTTAATCACTCACAAACCCCCTTTCATGGAAGAATCTCTCCATTTTTTGCAAAGAAAATGGAGTTCTTCAAGCCATTTTTCCCATGGCTGTAACACCAGCTGCTGCTGGTTTTTAAAAGGAGATTTTTATGGCTTTTTGACAATTTTACCCCTCAAGAAGCTTCTAGATAGTTTTCATATATTTTACCTGGTTATCGGTACTTTTTCGCGCAGTCTTTCTACTAAATTTCTTCCCCGTCGTCTCACCAACTCCCCGGACCATTTTCTTATTTCAAAACTTATTTATTTTATATTTTTCTCATTTATTTATTTATCAAACTTATTACCTCCACGATAGCGTTGTCGATTTTTAACCGAAGCTTACACTAACATTTTTCGTACAATCCATCCTTAACTTTTATTCCTCATCACAACATTAATTTCTTGGAATTATTTTCTCATTCTCAGCATACATTTATTTTAAATTTTCATTATTTTTTTCTTCGTCGAAACTCGTTACCAGTTTAGCCAACGTTACGAATTTTGAATCGAAAATTCATAATTCTCAGATGAATTCCATCACAATTTTTAAGTTTATTCATGGAGATTATCCTCTCCATTTCGCATTACATTCCATGTTATTTATATCATTTATTTATTTCCTTCATTTTGAGTTTCCATTACTCGACAAGGTCTTGCTATCTTTGGTTCGATGTTTACACGAGGGTTTACAAAAACTGATCTAGATACTTAAATACTTCCCGTCAATTTTGATCCACTAGAAATTGCTTATTTTAGAAGGATAACAAGTAGAGTATACACATATCTAGAGCAGTGGAAGGGAGTGGATTCATGACCCGGGCACAATGGTGACCCTTTTTTAGATTTTGAAGCAAAAGGCTTGAGCTGTTTGTCAAGGAAGTGTTTTGACTTTCCATTTCAAGCTTTTAATCTTGAGTTGAGTTTGGTTGGTCTAGTTTGTTTCCTAATTTTTTGAGATGTTTTAGCAAATTATGGAGAACTTGGTGCACTAAAAGATTGGCTGTTGTGGATTGGTTTATGCAAAGTTCCTTATAGTCCAATTTACGTATTTTAAAAAATAAATGACTTTTGCTCCATTCTTGCTTCATTGTATGCCACTTGCCCCTGCAACAAAGACACCATTGTCAACATTCATAATTTTCAGGTTATGCTGCCACCAATGTATGGCAATCCTCCAACCACAGTTCCAGTGGTTGGTCATCATACTTCAGCAGAAGCTGTGGGATCGGCAATGGCAATAGGTGGTGGATCCATTCAGTCTACCACAGAGGACAATCCACTACATCCAAATACTCATCAGAGCTCTGAAGTAATTAATGCAAACGGCTGGGAAGACCCTGTGCGTGGTGATAGCCACAACAGGTGGGGCGTGACTGTTGCATCCACACATTCAGAAGCACGCAGCAGTGGATGGATGGGCGAGGCACCAAAGGAAGACCACAATGGATGCGCTGTGCCTAATATGGGGCCAAGTGGCAGTCAAGATCATGTACAAACCCGTTATGATATCCCCCCTGTTTCTGAAACTAGTGGTGGAAATACTGCATCAGTCCCATCAGCTCCATCAGCTCCACCAATTCCTGATGAGGAATTGGATGCTGGGCCTATCCATTATCCATCATTTGATTTTAGTCTACTGGACTTGTCCGTTCCAGCCATAGAGCTTGGAGCTTCTGTAACAAGTGATGTGAACAAGGGAGGTACTTCTTCTTCATGTATAATATGTTGGGAAGCTCCTGTTGAAGGTGCTTGCATTCCTTGCGGTCACATGGCTGGTTGTATGACTTGTTTGAGTGAGATCAAAGCTAAGAAAGGTGTTTGCCCGATTTGCCGATCCAATATAAACCAGGTTACAAGGCTTTATGCTGTCTGAAAAGTGGACCTGAGTAAAAAGGATCTGGCATTGATTTGTAAAAATGTTTGGTTTGATCTTTACATCTCTGATGTGTGAGCTTGTTCTAAATATTAATTACATTTAGACTAAAGGTGCAACTCAAAGATGCAACAAGGCACTTCTTGCTAATTGACAGTAACCTAAGTGCAGCATGGACTATGAATATCGAACTCTGCTTTGTGAGGTTTCCCTATGGATTATCTTTTGGCTACCCAACACAAGAAGTACACCGTGACAAGAAATCCAATGCTATCCGTGGCATCAAGGAGACCATCATATGTCACCTCACCTTGGAACTGAAGGGCATGGACGCTTAATCCCTACTTAATTCACAGGTTGGTTTTTTTGCATATTAGTCGTTATTTGTTTGGTAACTGAACATTCGTTGTAAATAAAGAATCGTGTTGTAAATGTTCTATGGAAAGTATACCAAATGATGGATCCATATTTTGTTTCTTCCAGTTTTCTAGCGCCATGTTTGGGTGGGGATGTAAGATAGGAAGGATGACTTGCAAGGAATTAAAGAGTTGAAATACGCAAGGAATTAAACAAGTGTCCTTTAATTCCTTCCTTGAGTATACATAAATCCATCGGCAGTATTTTCCTCCAGGATATCTTGAGTTGATGGAATCCCGCTTGTGATGGCTAGGAAATTGTGGACCATTCCAAAAACAAAGCCATGTGCTCCCTGCTTTAACCATGGATTGTGGTAATGCTATTGCACATAATAGCCTTTATGCACCTGACCCATTGCCTTAGCACCCCCCATTCCAACGTCAGGAACCCAACCCTTTTGTTCTTGACATCAAATGGTGAAAGGAGCACATGGCATGCTTGATCAGAATCCCATATATGCTAGTGAGCCAC
>Ga0307510_10005788_pt1 | contig 14737 bp, 20 predicted proteins | sample 12_EM_MG_FD_207224 | JGI IMG/M metagenome (GOLD analysis project Ga0307510, IMG submission 207224) | Populus trichocarpa ectomycorrhiza microbial communities from riparian zone in the Pacific Northwest, United States - 12_EM | ecosystem: Host-associated > Plants > Roots > Unclassified | place...
CACACACACCCCACTAACACTAAGGCTACATCACAGATGTGCACAACCTAACGGACCTATGCTGGACAAAGTGCATCACGGGGAAAATCTCTGGCGCGACGGTTGACCGCAGCGAGAATTCTTGCTTGGAGAATTGTGTTAATCGCTTCATTGACTCGCAGAAGACTATTGTTCGGCAGTTGGACGTTATGGGGGGGAGGACTTAACTTAGGCTACCCGGTTAGTCCGAAGGTTGCAGAGGAGTACGGGATAGTCACGAAGTGGGAGGGGGAGAAAGTACTTCGAGAGGGGGGGGGGGGAATATCTCAATATCAAGCCTCTCCCATTCATTCCTATTCTTCCTTCGCTCTACTTTCTCTGCTTCCACAAAGCCATGCCCTCCATACATACATACATACATACATACATACATACAGCCTGCCACCGGGACTTCCTGCCGAAAAATAACCCCGGCTCTATCTTAACCACTTCTCACAGTCAAGTCGATCAACCAGCCCTGTTTTTGTTTTTTTGAGAAAAAAGAAAGCGTTAAAGTCCGTTCCGTTCATGTGTCCCTCCTTATATTCGCCCTGCCGTCCGTCCAATTCGCCCAACCACCGGCCATCCAGGCAAATATACGACCCATACCAACCCCACCAGCCTGCCAAACCAGCCACGTACAGAAACAAAAAAAAACCCCAGCACGTCACTGAACCCCCCAAGACTGAATCCTATGAGAAGGGCAGAGGCATTCAGAGTGATAGAAAGTCGTCGACAGAAAAGGGGGGCGAAAAGCCTACATACAAGAAAGCAATAAAAAGGAATAAACCAGCATTACCAATACCAGAGGGCCAAGCCGCGATGTATAATTCGCGAGTATGTAAGAAAAAAAGAGAAAAAAAGAGAAAAAAAGTCAAGGGGAATTAGCTACGATAGTTTTTTTTTCTTTCTAGGAAATCGTATGCAGAGTATGTAACCTCCATCACCTCGAGAGAGTGGGCAAGGGAGGGAAGGGGTAAGAGACGGGTAAGAATGATAGGGAGAAAGAGGAGGGAATAAAAGGAGGGAAATATTTAAGGACAAGGAGCCATGTAAATCGTGAGAAGGAAAAGGCCCACTAAATGGGAAATGGGAATGAAAATGAAAAAAAAAATACGAGAAAATATATGTCAAGAACCAGCCCAAAGTGTTAATTGTCACCACAACCCCCAACCATGCGAACCCCAAAACAAACCAAAATATATGATAAAAACAAAACCAGATCCCGCCCCCGCATTAAGCAAACTCCGTATTCCAGAAAACCAATAACTCTTTTTCCAACCGGACCGGACCCAACCCTAAGCGCCGCGGGTAGCAGCAACAACAGCGAGAGCGATAATCGCACTGATTACTACCAAGCCTACAGGTGCCAACATTCTGTTCACTCGTCTCCACCATCGGGCGTTTTGATATATTTCAACTTCTTCGGCCGTGAAGACTTTCGCACCCTCAATATCGGCAGTGTATTCGAGCTGTTGCTGATTCGACTTTGGCTCCTTTGTAATCTCAGCGTGGGGAGGAAGGGGGAGGACGGCGGCGATGATCCAACAAAAGGGAAGGATGAATCCAAAGCAGAAGAGTATGAGCTGACGATTGATGCTCTCAAAGCCGGTTAAGGGGGCCTGGTCGAGGTGCGGCAACGACCACATAGTGGCCGCTTCGGGGTCTCTTGTTCGACTCCCTATCCAATCAATGCCCGGAATACTCTGCGATGAGGCCATGCGTCTAGGGCCATGTTGGGCTTGCGCCGGGGGTATCACTTCGGTGATGAGCATAGAGTCGTCGCTTCGCTGCCTTCGAACTGTCGGATCAAATATCGCTATTCCGACACCCTCGCTACCATGGGCACTTCCACTTCTTTCGGGGACGATAACACTACCTCGTCCACCTTTCCTGCCGTAGAAATACCTGATTCAAGCACGTCTCGTAAGCCCCGCTCTCTGGCCAAGTTTATAAGCAGCCAATGCGCTCGGCCAATCAGATACCTCGAGTTGAGAAAAAGTAAACATACCTCGCCCACGCAGGAAACTGCCTTGCCGAAGCAGGCGGCTGGGATTCTTGGGGAGTAGCAGCACGTCCATACAATGGACCACTAATGGTAGCACTCCGGCCGCTTATTGAACGTCCAACACCCCCAGCAAACGAACCTGATTCGCTTTCACTCCCAAAGTGTGCTGATATTGACGACAGTGTTACAGACGTTGACCTCCGACGACCATCATACTGACCATCATCCGACGAGACTCCATCATCGCTACTGTTACGAACGATTCGCAGTGTGCGGGCGTTCATTCGGGATCGCGGCAAGACGAGATCATTCGAATTGCTTGCCACCCATGAACTTGATTTGTGGTTGTATTCTTCAGCGGTGAATGGAGGTAGTGCCGGGACTGAGGGTTTCTTGAGAATGGATTTCGGATAGCGCTGGGTTCCGGCCGCAGTGGTGGTAAGAGAGCGTGCGCGCCCGGTGGCTACGGGTTTCGAGGATGATGCAACTTCTTTGCCTTTGGTGGTGGAAGTGGTAGGTGGATCTGTTGCGACAGAGACGGAGGAGGACAATCTCTTGTGTATCTTGAGGGGTGCAATAGGAGGAAGGCTGTCTAAGGAGGCGGACGGCCTGAGTTTGGCACTCTTGCTGGTACTAGCCGTTCGAGAGCTGGAGCGTGTGCTGTTCCTGGAGACTGTGGCTCCGGTTGGGGGCTTCCATGTTGAAACGTCATTTCCCTTTTGTGAAACCGAGGAGTTGTTACTTTTGGAAGAGTGAACGGTATGGAGGGTATTTGTTTCGGAATCGGAACGCTGGTGCAGGGCAGCACGGCGAGGGCGGTCACTCATGTCCATTAACCCCGGTCCCTTCAAGTTTCACCCAACCCACTTTCAACAAGAGAACATGGAAGACAAATTGGGGACGGGCGATCGATAGGCGAATGACTAGAGAAGTGAAGGGAGTGGATTCGTCACAGACTGTGCAGGAAATAAATGCAGGATAAACGAGAAAATAAGGTATATGCCCGACCAAGAGGTACCAATTGGATCTGCACAGATGGAAAACCCTAAGGCTGCGAGAAGATTAATAAAGCACAAGGGTATTGGCGGCAATAGTAAGTGAAGGGCAAATGAGACTATATCAAGGCACCAAAATGATTGCGCAAATGGGGAGGACCACTAACTTGTTCTACCGGTGGCCAACCAAACAATAGGAATACGGGTAAAATTAAATGAATGGCAAATTGAACGTGGTGAAGCGTTATACCCGACGGTGATTGAAGAAGCTGAAAAATATATATAAAACGAATAAAATTCGCGAGTCGGGAAAGGACAGACCTGTGAAAGGTGTGAAGGGGGAAAAAAAATGTCAAATCGTAAAATAGTCGAGATGAAAAGCTAGAATAGAGAGTAAAGAATGAAACGGGATTCCAGCGAGTAGATAAAAGCAGATAAAAAAAGAGTGTGCCCAAAGAGGTGGGAAGTAGGAATGCAAAAATAAAAAAAGAGTGTGAGATTTAGAATAGAGAGCGTGGTAGAGTTGGGTGTGTTCGCAAAAAAAGAGCGACGGCCAGCAACAGCAGCAAGATTTGGTGATGGAGGGTGTGGGGGAGGTAAGAGAGGGAGAGAGGGAAGGCGAGAAGAGCGGAAGAACGAGTGAGCGAGAGAGCGAGAGAGAGCGAGTAGGGCTCGGTATCTGTTTCCCCCCCTATTTTTTACTTTTCTGTTTTCATCTTATTCCACTATTTTACTTTTACTATTTTACAATACATTATGATCGTTTTAGGCGGGAGGGCATGCAGCATGTACGAGCACTGTACCAGCGGAGTATGAATTGTGTATTTGTGCCGTTCAAGTATGATGCGAGTGGAGTAGCGGTAGGAGTTGCAGTTGTGTGGCTATCCTCCACTGCAGGAGCAACAGACCGACCCTTTCATCCCTTCCCTTCCTTTCCATCCCCTCGAATCATCTTTGCTGGAGCATTGAATGCAGGCACAGGAAAGGCAGAAGGAACACTGGGAAACTGCATCTTTTCCATGTCCAAATGCATCGTGGACGAATAACGAATGGCCGTTGATGTTCCGTTGAATTGGTTCCTGCAGGAAGGCCAGCATGGCGCCCTCACCTCTACGAGTAGAGTACTCGAGTAAACCCATCTGACCGTCAAGCCCGCGGAACTTGGATCCTATTCTGCTTGAGAGTATACTATTTGAGACTAGCTCAGGTCCCTGGCATGGTTGCTCCAGTGATTGTCATTTGAGGTGTGCACCCTTGTCTCTGATGAAACCCTCCCCTTGCTCCGTGCACCTGGCGCCACGAGGCTCTCCTTGGGGAAGCCTGCTAATGGCGCAGTCGTTACCCGGCTGCCACATTAAAGCTTCAGGTTGCCCTGAGTTTTCCTTTGCTTACCTTACCTTACCGCACCTATGATACCAGTTTGGCATCCGCTGCCGACGATCCCTCGACCATTGATCAGCTGAACGTTTCGTTTATCAAATATCCTCCAATCACGACTGGTTCACCAACCAGATTTCTGGAAATGCCAAAGTGCTGTTGTTTTACGGGGGAGAAAACGAACTCCTAATTGCGCAAGTGGAGAAGAAGAGGGTGAATAAATGAAAGCCATGACCAACCGTTTGAAATGTCACATTCTTGTTGCAACCACCCATCGATCCTGCCTCGTACACTACCGGTACCGTCCAAGTATCATACCGCTCCGAACAAAAGGATTCTACTCACACCTCCTCCTCCATGCGCCATCGTATCAAAGACACAAAAATTGACACCGCCCGATGGTATGATACCCGTATCAGGACAGAGTGTTTGCTATGCATGATAAGACAAAAATAAAATATTATAAACCTCCCATGGGCCGCCAAGGCTCTACCGTCATCAAGGTAGCCGCGCTGCCAGAATGAGCCCCCCATCCACAACACCTCCACATCAAAAATATAGGAACAATGTCCTCCATACCGGAAAAGGGACACCCCGAACTCACACCATTCCTCGCGAACCTCTTCTCGGTCATCTACACCTCCAGCTATGTCGGCATTCTATACCTTAGCCACTTGACAAGACCCCAGCCGGGCCTTGCCCGCGACACTCCCTTTGTGATCCGCGCACGCATTCGCGCCGTTACTGTCGTGACCATTGTAGCCCTCATTAACTCGGCCCTGGTCGCCTACTTTTACTCGCCGCACAAAACCTATTTGGACATCGCGGCATTCCTGGGAATCTATGTGAAATTGCCGCTGACACTCGACATACTACGGTGTTTGCTCCTCACAGCGACTCTATTCCTAGGACCTCTGGTTCGGCGGTTATGGCTTGAGGATGGTTGGCAAGAGCTAAAAGGTGACGTGGGCAAAATGTTCACCACATGGATCGGCTGGAGGAACTACGTCGCTGTAAGTTGGAACGAAATTCCTCCCTCCTCCCCTCTCCATTATTATTATCCCCGCATGTCTATAAATTCCCCCGCATTCGTCCCCATCTCACCTCGAACCCTGAGGAGTGTGGGGAGAGACAGGAGAGAGAGAGAGACATTTTTATCGCATTTTCTTTTTTTCTACGTTCGGAGAATATGCACTCGCTTCCAAACCTGAGTCGTCTCAAGTCCTGTGTCGGAATTGATACTATCGCGAATCGAGGCTTTTTCCAGTGAAATATAACAAAAGCGTGACAAAAAGCTTAGCCGCTGACTTTATTTTTACTTTTTGCTTTTGCCGCCGTTCTAGGGACCGTTTACTGAAGAGATTGTTTTCCGGGCCTGCATGGTGCCATTGCACCTTCTCGCCGGGAGATCGCCCGGAAAAATAGTTTTTATCTCCCCGCTCTTTTTCGGGATCGGTATGTTCCCCATTCTTTTGATTCTAGGCGTTTTTATTTATTTATATTTTTACCGCCCACCCGTCGTTTACCTTAAAAAAAACCCTTATTTCGGTCTTCTGAGATATCCGTGCCAAGTCATCTTGACACCACCACCACCACCACCACCACCATCCCCGTAACATGTCGTTATTCGCCTGACGCCCTGTTATCATTATCTGACCGCCTTACCACTATAGCGCACATCCACCATGCATATGAATTCTACGTTAATAACCCGAATAGAATCGCCGCCATGATTATTCGCTCGTTATTCCAGTTCACGTATACCACGCTTTTTGGCTGGTTCGCCACGTTCGTGTTTCTGCGAACGGGCTCTGTATGGGCGGCCATCATTACGCATTCCTTCTGCAACTTTATGGGGGTTCCGGATTTTGGCCCCGTTGATGGGCCTAGGTGGAGGTCAGTGGTTTGTTATGCGCTTTTAGTTGCAGGTGCGCTTGGCTTTTATAAGCTTTTGTGGCCGTTAACGGAGTCTCAGCATGCTCTGGCAAATTTTTGAGATGGAGGGTTTTCTGCTCGCTGCTATACCTAAACGCCTAAGCTATGTTCTTTCGGGGACAAACCAAGTAACATTTCCTACGTGTTTGAGCGCAGTAATTTAGAATTTTAGTCTTTTTTTCCCAATTCAGAGCTGCCGTGGGGATGGTATTGTACCATCTTTGCAACAAAAGAAACGAGCTCCCCCCCCCCGGTTTTCCATACAAAATGCACAAGTTTAGCCAACCACTGCGATGGTGCACAACATATTTTGTTCTTCAAAAAATGGTCAAGTGAAAGAGATTCACAGGGAATTTAGCATATAAAATTTCCAGTTTCTTTTCCCCCGTGGACTAGTGGCAGTAGGCCTGTGAAGCTAGCCAGGGTGGTCACTCCCGCCTTGTTGGGGGCCCCGTTTCTCTTGTGTATTGCGTATACTTTCGCGCGCAAGCCCTTCCAAAGTCTCAAACTTCGGACCTAGTTCCTCTGGGTTTTCCATCTTATCCTTCCCCACCTCAGATAACTTTTGTATGATACTTGTATCATACCATGAACCAGGCAAGAAGCTATATAAAGTCCTGTTAGTGCCCAACTAATCAAAATGCTTTTCTGAAATCATTTACACCTCCCCCCCCCCCCCACCACCACTGCTGCGAGCAAAATCCTATTTTGCCACTTGATGGTCCCGAGGTCCCCCTTCACAGCCTCCCACCACTTAGCAAATTGTCAGTACTAAAGTTAGTAGCTTGCTAACAATAATCTAATTACCTCCGCCATTTCCAAAAGAGTTATCCTCCAAACGAAACGCCCTGGGCTCCAGCGACGTTTCGACCTATATACAGTCAGCCAATCTCACCAAAAGAAGTTTAGGGAAGCTATACATTTAGAGCGCTCGTTATCGGCTCTCTGAGATCCCGATTCTGGTGGGGCATTGCCGGTAGGCAGCACAAGACGGCGTTGAAAGGTTCACCCGGGGGGGGGGCCGTTTGGATACAATGGTTCCGTTCCGGGGGGGGCGCCCCCCCCCCCCCCCCCATACTGTACAAATGACCACTTTTTCCTTCCCGTTTCAAAACGGAGAGAATGCGATTTTCACAGCAGAAAACGGTCGCCCAACGGAACGGCCCCATTTTTTGCCAAACAGGCCCTAAATGTATGTGTGGGGTGCTGAGGCGGCTGATGAGCTGGGTCTTTTTTTTTAATTTTTTTTTTTTGGAATAGGGTTGGTTGGAGCGGAGTTTGTGAGATTTGGTTGGGGAGGTGTGTGTGTGTGTGTGTGTGTGTGTGTGTGTGTGTGTGTGTGTGTGTGGGAGAACGTTCCTCTCTCTAATCCCTTTCGTTTGTTTTCCAAATTTCACAGCTTTTTAGAGTTTCTGTTGCGTTGCGATTAGCAATGACTGGACTACCGTACCGGTAATAATGGGCAAAGAAGTTATTCGGATATTATGGTGGAAGTAAAAATCGAGTACGGTATGCAAAAGTGTGTTGGAAATGATCGGTGGCGAGCCGAACTCTAGATAGAAGCGGTGGGCGGAATGAAAGTGTTTATATGGCTGCTTATTGGGTATCATACAGAAAGTGCGGAAAGAGCTTTACTGAAGGTGAGAACAAGAGAGAGAGGGGGGGGGGGGAGAGAGAGAGAGCGGTTAAAGGTCGAATAATAGTCGCGTTAAGACCAGTTTCATTGGGTTCGTTCGCCGTAAAGAAAAAAAGAACATGTTGAGAAAGAGAAAAAAGAAAAAAGAAAAAGAAGAGGGAGCAAAAGAAGATAATAATATCATAAGAGAGCCCTGCAACCAATGACGGCGAAGACAAACCTTATGACTACTAGGCTTCGGCGAACAACCCATGATATCCAACACAAAGAATCCTGTTTCGCGGAAAGGTAGCTATTGAGCTGGCCAGAATAACAGAAGGGATTGGCACACTCAGGGAAGGGGGAACCCGGACTGAGACTTGGTAGGCATAGATATATATACCTAACACATCATTGGCGATATGTGTGTTAAGTAGTTGGCGTACTTGTATGCTATATGAGGTATCATACTAAAGCCTGCACAATTTTTCTGCAGGGGTATTAAGGGATCACTTGAATGCAACTGCTCTGGGCTTTAGCCTCCTAGTCGCCCCCTGTTTCTTCTATGATAGTTCCTGATCTGTGAGATTCCCGAGATTCAGATCCCATCTTGTCATACTCGATCTCTACCTCCAGCCCCGAGTATACCTTAAACTGCCGTCATGCTTAGACCCATTCACAATGTTAGGCACTAGTCTATCTGCACAATCATGATAAGGAAAAAGTCTTGCTTCAGAAGCAGTGTAGTGCTCGGAGTGGAGCAAAATCAACAGAACTCAGCATGCCTATGATGAACTCAAGATTGTCTGCCTATATTTGCTCCTGATCACTCACTCAGGCTCAGGTCTACCATTTTAAACCCGGGTGGGTGCTAGAGGTTTAGGGGATAATGGCTAATGGCATAGTTAGCCACACGCTTATTGGTATCGCGCTCACCCAAGTGTCGTTGGCAAGCCGCGAAGTCAACTTTCATCATCTATTCTCACTCGCACATCACTCTTCGGGGTAGCGGGAAATCCCCTTGGCAGGACTGTTCAAATTTTGTACGAGGCACTGCGCCGGCACGTGATCTATACAACACAGAAAAAACCCCGACCCCCACTAATCTTGGTTTGCCCCCCCAGTTCCACCACTTGATGAGAACCTTTTACCATGCCCCCAAACCATCGTGTCCCCTAAAACAATGGAGGCGCAAAAATAGATAGAAAGAATATGCCGCCCAAGCCACAATAAACCCAAGATAGGGCGTTCCGCCTCACCTCCAGCCCACCAAAGGCAGCCATCCGTCACAAGGCATTTACATTCTAGAACAATTTTTTTCGTATCATATCAACAAGGTTTATAAAACAAGGGATATAAACAAAGTAGCGAATGATAAAAGCGTCGGCATAAGGGGTGGGTAAAGTGAGGGTGCGGTGTTGGCGGTGCCCGTTGGACTAGATGGAGGGGGCCCGGTGACGGCCCCGGTGATATAAGGTTGCGCATTACCGCGGTTGGTGGCAGTGCCACTCGCTAGCGCTGCTGTAACCGCACTAGCGGCCCCAGTCGCGTCAGGCACAGCAGATTTCCCAGTGCCAATCTCACGGACACTACTATCCGTAACGTTGTAGAGGGTATTGGCAAGACTTATTTGTTCGTTATCGAGATCATAAACGACATAGGCGGAGCGGAGAAATGTATCGCCCTGAGATCTTTGAGCTCAAGTTCCCCAATCAACTTTAGGAGGGGAAATCTCACCATAACATTCGTTCCCACATCCCCAGAACCCAATATACCCCAATAGCAAAGAGGGGTCCCGTCACTGTATTTTGCAGGGTTACCTGACTTGTCTCGTGCATCAACAACCAACTCGCTCAAGGGAACTGTGATAGTTGCCCCAGAAAACCCGTAGGTGACGCTCCCATTATAACCTCTGACCCCGCAAGGAACGACAGCCACACCATACTGATCTAATGTCTGAGCGCCAACTTGATCGCCGAGTTCTTTAGCAATATTGGGGTCCAAGTAAGTGTAAGTAGATCCAGAATCCAAAACTACTGGGCTAGCGTAACCCTTCTTCGTCACATTCAAGGACTTGCCAACAGAGTTGGCCATTGTTACGGAGGTTAGAGTAATAGCAAATTCACGGGCCTGGGTCTCTCCCTGACGTTTGTCCATGGGCAGCGTAGTAAGCGAACCCGTGAACTTGGCTGTGTCCACTCCCCCAAACAATACTTGACCAGTGGCAGAATCTTCAAAATTCATCAGTAAGCGTTGGCAAGCGCGATTCGAGGACAAACTCACCAAGGTCATTCAACCACAAACTATAAGCCCGGGATCTGATGAGCTTCTGATCAACCATAAGGTCTACCAGATTTCTATACGGCTCCTTGCCTAATCTCTGGACCTGCACTTCATTCAGGCTGAAACCGATCCCCATAATCCCATCCGTCGACGTTGACTCAAGGCCTACGCCAAATTGCAAACCTGTCACCTCCACACCATCCGAGAGAATGAACACATCCTTTCCATAATCGCCGCGTGCATATTCTCCATCAACATAAGAAATGTCGAAATCGTTGCTAACCTGCTCGTAGGTAGAGGAATTGTCCGGATTGAATGTCCCAGTAATTCGGCATGGCTTCTGAGGTTGCTGGCAGAGACGGGATTTTATCGTTTCAACCCATACATCCGAGGACCCCGTATCGAGGCTAGATCATGTCAATTAGCAATTCTACAAGCAGCAGAAAATATCACTCGAGCTTACTGTAACCGTAATTTTTGCGGCGGTGTTCCAATACTGACGTTAGCATAGTAGAGGTAATCCTTGCAGATGGCAACGGTATTAGCACTGGTAGGATTATGTCATTTGAAATAATAAGTAGTTTACCAGGTTGTCCAAAAGTTGACGAACAGTGCTTGGAGAGGCCCTCTTCCGTAACCGGGGAATATTATCGACGTTCCTCTTTACTTTCTCGAATCCAAACGAAAGTGTTTTTCCCGCATTCTCGGCTGGTGGGTGCAGGTGCAGAGCCAAAACACTCCCCCCAAGTGCCAAGGCAGCACGTAAAAGCCCCGTGAGCTTCATTTCACACCCAAACTCGATTCCCCCACCTACCCTAGATTAAGGTGAAGCAACAAGATAGTAGAACGCAAGAGGCACCTGGAGGGGGAAAAATTAGGAAAAGCAATAATGACGGCAAAAGCAATACAATAGCAACGTTCAGTGGTATGTCCGAGGACAATCGTGCGAGGAAAAGAGAAGGGGAATCGGTCAATATAAGCCAAGAAACAAAAACGATCTAGAGGTCACTTGAGGGTCTGGAACCGGCAGACCTGAAAGCTTGCAAAGTCAAGCGGAAAGGGGGAAAAATAGCAGGCCAGGGGCGATTGTGACGTCGGAACAGCCCGTGTATCCGGTTACCAGCGAGGCTGAGCTTTAGCCCCTCTGCACTAAAAAGGGTAAAGAAAGAGAAGAGAAGCGGGAAAGACTGGAAAGGTAGGGGAGGCAAGAGAGCAGGGAAGGTTGAAAAATGTGAGAGGGAAGGAGGAGGAGAGAAAAGAGGAAAAGAAATGCAAAGTAGATGAGAGTTATTTTGCTTTTTTGGCAAGCAATGATTTCCACAACGCTTACGCGGCTAGCCCACGGAAGTCGCGGGGTGGGAACATGTCTAAACTGACAGTATGCACACGAGCGCAGTACTGGGCAACGAATGAATGGGATGAATGAATTGCCCAACGAAATCGTCATCGCTCGAGTCGAACCCGAAACAAATGGCGCCGAATTGCCGCTTCCACACCCACTCACATACCCAGACACTGATGGGGAGGCCTTGAGAGTTAGAGACACACGGAGTAGAAAGCGATGGCGAATGGGGGAGTTTCATTATTACGCCAGCAGCCATCTGTTTTGCACTTTACCATGAGTGTCGGTAACGAACGCAATGCTCTTGCTTGGCCATACATATGTACCGCACGCACAGCCCGGTTCTTGGATTGACCTAGATGTTTGCTGTGCTCGGGATGTACGGTACTCGAGTAATACCGGCCCCCCCTCGCAAGAAGCACATGATGGACTTCCTGGACTCCTTCACCCGTTCAAGCCAGGCCGTTTCCAAGCAAGAATAGTGAAACACACATATCGATGGGCAGACGTCCGTCCCCGAGGATTCCATGATTGCCCTCGACTTCTCAGCGCCAAACCGAATCCACACACTTCCGAAGGCCTCCGCTATCTCAAGGCCCATAATCAAAAGCCCAAACCTCCCTCCAGTGCTTCCGTCCACTCTCTCGCACTCCATGTCGACGGGGGGCCCCCTTGCCACAGTAGCTGGAGGGTGGGGGACAACCATCATACAACCACGGGTTGAAAGTCTTGGCACCCCCCCCCCCCCCGATTTACACCAAAAGTACCGCATTAACCGGAGTCAGTATTTTTTCACAAAGTTACCGTACTCGGTTAGTTGTTTCCTTTAAATAAATGACCCAGGTCTCAAAAATGATACCCTACGGTAAATATTTGTGAAAACCTACCCTTAAAGGCTACTCTCTGCTCAAAGGAACTCGTGTATTTTGCCACACTTTCTTTTGACCCCTTAGCGTGAAAACAAGCTTCACCAGTTAATGCGGCATCTTACTTTATCTCCTGGACTGCTGAGGCATTGCAAAATTTTGTGCCGCCCCCGTCAGTATCCAAGACAGAGATGACTAAAGTGATGCCTCAGTACTCTCCAGCGATGATGTGCGTGGGTACGATCACATAGCTAATATTAGCTATGGTCTGAAGTTTGCACATCTGCGAATTTGTAGTAAGGCCCTGCTGGGCTTGTATGATATGATACCAATTTAAATAAATCACAATAAAAGTTGAAAATGGAATATATTCCAAGATGGAAAAATGGCATTTTTATGAAAAAATAGCTGCTCAGTAAAAACATGATTTTTTTTGCAATAAAATCTTGCCCTAGTTTTCAATTCTTATTTTACATAGGGTTGCTAAAAAATTAACACATGATTTCTTATTTATCTAATAACAAATTGTTATATTATATACTCAAGTACTCATCCCAGAGAAGGAGTATTCGAAAATACAAGTCGTTTTCCGGGCGGGTTAGGGGGGATCACCCAATCAACACCCTTGTTGCCGATCTCACGATGGCTTCATGTCTTTAACTCTGGACTTTACTTCCTCTCTCTTGCGCTCTTCAGACGGCTGGGATAATGGTTTGCAGTAGGGGAGGACTCCTTTAGGCCCTCGTGGTCGACCCCCCCATCGTCCCTGTGGGTTTTGTACCCTCGAGGCTGCACTTTCAGACACGAACACGAATCCGATAGTTGAGCCCTTTTAGAGTCTGGTTGCCGCTAGGTCTACCACGATTTCCTCTGGCCCCTTCGCTACCCCAGAGGGCGGGGCATGCCAGAGACCCCAAATTTCACGCCCTCCACTTTGGCCTTGGGGCTCACTTTGGTGTGGAGTGCGGCGGCACAGTGTGGTTGGTTCGATCCCTGGTCTGGTGGGGGGCACATGCAGCCATTGCAACTGTGTCTTCCTCCTGCCTGATCAGGTTCTCCTTCCTGGGTGGGTTTCTTTTATGGTGGAAGGTACGCGAGTGGGCTTTTGGCTGCGTTAGTGATTATTTTTTTGATTTGTGTAGGGTGACTGTGTCCCGTTATGGTAAGCGCCGAGCCCGGTGGCTGTTTCCCCCACGTGTGTGCTTTCTGCACACGCTGTTCAATGTCTGGTGTTTCTGTAGAGGGTGCAGCATGCGGCTGTGATGGCCCTGGGTGGATTTATTTGGTGTGTGGTTGGTGTCATTACCGGAGGCACTGGTGGATAGACGGTTGATGGTTAGGCATTTGGCGGGGTGGTGGGTTTCCTTCAGGCGGGTCAGGCGGGGGTAGTGTCCTCCGACGCGCTTAGTGTCATTTAGTGGATTAGTGTAGAAGAATGAAATTAAGGTTTTGAAAATACTAGTTTTGAGTTTGTATGGGCACTCAAACAATCGCAGGGGTTTTCACATATATATTTTTAATCCCTACTTCCGGGTAATTCTTGCTTGGGACGAGTACAGTACCCCCTAGAAAGTTACCGAACAGTTAATTTAGGTTAACCCGCAAAATATACCCTGCTTTGTACGAAACTTTATCCCTGCCACTTGTACTAAATCTGAATTAATATAAGCTATTAACTTCACAATTTGAGAATTATATTTGTAGAATTAATTGAAGTATAAAAATTGAAAAACTCAGAAGATTATATAATGAGAATATAAATATCTAGTACACTATTCAGGGTTGAATTTTTCCCTATTCAAACTCTTTCTTCATTATGACATGCCCTAATTATGTTTGATAAAAATTACAATTTCAAAAAATTGAGATGGAATTTAGAAAAATCACAATATTCGTGGCAAGCCGAGTAGGACCCAATTTAGATATATTTAAATAGAGAGAAAGAATGGGATTAAAGTGGAAAAATCACGATTTTTATGGCCAGCCGAGTAGGGCTTAACTAACCAAGAGTCTCTTATTAACCTGTGTCTCAGACACCAGGGGCGGCCCAAAATTTTGCAATGTCTCAGCAGTCCAGGAGATAGGCATTTATCAAGCCCTTCGAATGCGAAAAATATATATTAGCAATCAAACCAGAGTGGGGATTCCATGGGAATTTGCCTTCTGACATTTTTTTATATTGAAAAAATACTGACAAGGATGGTTGAGGTGTGTTTAGTACACTACTGTTCACAAAGTTCTCGTACCCGAACATGTATTTGTGGCAGTGTTGTGGCTGGTGAAAATGTAGCATGGCAA
>Ga0307510_10005789_pt1 | contig 14736 bp, 8 predicted proteins | sample 12_EM_MG_FD_207224 | JGI IMG/M metagenome (GOLD analysis project Ga0307510, IMG submission 207224) | Populus trichocarpa ectomycorrhiza microbial communities from riparian zone in the Pacific Northwest, United States - 12_EM | ecosystem: Host-associated > Plants > Roots > Unclassified | place...
TTTGCGGAGAAGGCTCCCGCTGGCCGGATCTGGCTATTAGGGGCAAGCTGGTCAGCCGGGTGCAGGCTTTCAATCCCGATGGGGGACCCAATATCCAGCCTTTTCATGTGCTGAGGCCCATCCCGCAGTCTCAGCTGGATGCGACGGCGCTGCCCAATACCAAACAATTCCAGAATCCGGGATATTAAATTTAAAAACGCCATTATGAATAATATAAATAAACTCCTGTGTTGGTGCCTGGTTACGGGACTATTGACGGGCGCGGTCTCCTGTAAGCGGGACCAGGTAAATATTCTGAACACCGGCAATTTCAAGGATACCAGCGGCGGACTGTTGAAAACTGCTGCCAATAATTTTCTGCTGGGCATGGCCGTTCAGTATGACCAGATGAGCACAAATTCTGCTTTGGCCGCGACAGTGGCGAAGGAAGCGAATGCTGTGACCTTTGGCAACGAGCTGAAATACGGGTCGATCGTACAGAACGACGGCAGCTTCAACTACACGACTGCTGATGCCTTATATAATTTGTGCTCCAATGCGGGGTTGCAGGTCTTTGGGCATAACCTGTGCTGGTATCAGCAGAACAATACCAACTATTTGGGTGGTATTGTAGGGGCCGGTAGCGGATCGGGGGCGACTAACCTGATCGCAAACGGCGGTTTTGAGACGACGGGTGGGAGTCTGTTCTCCAACTGGAATGTCTTTAATCCGGGTAGCAATACCGGGGGCAACGGGCAATTTTCAGTGGGTACGGGCAGTGCCAATGTACATAGTGGGAACAACTCCCTGCAGGCGACGGTTACTACCGGCGGGACTAACTATCTTGTACAGTTGTCCAGCACAGGGTTTACTACGATCTCCGGGCATAAGTATACGGTGAGCTTCTGGATCAGGGCAGCGAATGCCGGCGGTTCGGAACAAATAGAATTTCAGTATGACGCGCCAGGCGGAACCGGAGCCCAGTATTCCGGGAATATGAATAACTCGACCACCTGGGCGCAGGTATCTTTCTCTTTCACGGCAACGGGTACCACTGCCAGGCTGGTGTTTGATATGGGGCAGGTGGCCAATACGTATTATCTCGATGATGTCAACATTATTGATGCAACGGTAGCGGCAGCCAATTCCGCTCCTGCAGCGGTGGCGGGCAGGGTGGATTCGGTATTCAAGCTCTGGGTCACCAGCACTGTTTCGCATTACGCGGGTAAGATCAAGGCCTGGGACGTGGTCAATGAGCCGGTGATGGATGGTACGGGGGCATTGCGGACCTCGGCCAATTCCGGTCTTACCACACTGCCGTCAGGGACATTCTATTGGTCCGACTATCTGGGCAGGCAATTTGGATTGAAGGCGTTCCAGTATGCAAAAGCTGCTGATCCCAATGCCTTATTGTTTATCAATGACTATAATCTTGAGTCCAGCAGCACGAAGCTGGATTCGCTGATAGGATATGTCAATGAGCTGAAAAATGAGGGAGCGCAGATAGACGGTATCGGTACACAGATGCATATCAGTATTTTGACAGCTAACTCGGGTATAGACGCAGCTTTTCAAAAACTTGCAGCTACAGGCCTGAAAATCAGGATATCAGAATTGGATGTCCGGCTGAACCCACAGGATAAGGTAGGTTTCAACTCTTTACCGGTTGATCCGACCCTGTTGGCTTTCCAGGCAGAGAAATACAGGTATGTTGTCAATTCTTATCTCAAAAACGTACCTTCGGCACAGCGTTATGGGATAACTGTCTGGGGTGTGGATGATCCCGAGAGCTGGATCATTCTCTCGCAGAAAAAACAGGATGCCCCCTTGCTGTTTGACAAGAATTTTGCAAAGAAGCCGGCTTACTCCGGTTTTTTGCAGGGCTTAAAAGGTAAATAATGATCAACTTTTTTTTCCGCCCGAAAAGCGCACTCTTGAGTGCGCTTTTTTGGTTTAGTTATTCGACCGGGTTTGGCCAGGTAAAAGTGCCCCGGCTTATCAGCGATGGTATGGTATTACAGCGGGAGATCCCCATCCGTGTCTGGGGCTGGGCTTCGCCGGGAGAGAAGGTCACGGTCAAATTTGGTGGGGAGACGGCCAGTGGGGAGACGGATGACCGTGGGAAATGGCAGGTGGTGTTGTCGCCAAAGAAGGCGGGAGGACCTTATGTAATGGACATCAATGGTATCAATCATATCTGGCTGAAAAACGTCATGGTGGGTGAGGTATGGGTTTGTTCGGGGCAGTCCAATATGGAATTGCCGATGGAGAGGGTAAAGGAAAAATACCCCGAGATCATAGCCCATAGCGAGAATCCGGCGATCAGGCAATTCAAGGTGCCGCAGAAGTATGATTTCAATACTCCGCACGACAATCTTCCCGGCGCCAAATGGGAGTCGGCCAGTCCTGAGACGATCGGTAGTTTTTCTGCTGTGGCTTATTTTTTTGCGAAGGAGCTGAATGAGCACTACCATGTGCCGGTAGGGCTGATCACTGCTGCGGTAGGTGGTACACCGGATGAAGCGTGGCTGAGTGCAGATGCGCTGAGGTCTTTTCCTGAGTACGCTGCTGAGGCCGGTCGGTATGCGGACAGCAATTATGTGAACAGTTTACCTGCAGGGGATAAAAAGAAGAGTGAGAATTTGTATACCAAGCCGATGGGGCTTTACAACGGAATGATAGCTCCTTTGACCAACTATACGATCAGAGGGGTCATCTGGTACCAGGGAGAGGCGAATGTATCGCGGGCAAAGGAATACCAGACCTCCTTTCCTGCCTTGATCATGGACTGGCGACGTCACTGGAACCAGGGAGTCTTTCCTTTTCTCTTTGTACAGCTGGCGGGTTATGGTGCTGTAAAAGATAAGCCGGAAGAAAGCCAGATAGCCGAGTTAAGGGAAGCGCAGCGGATGACGCTGTCATTGCCGAAGACAGGAATGGCAGTGGCGATGGATCTTGGGGAGTGGAACGATATTCATCCTCTTAATAAACAGGATGTGGGCAAGCGGCTGGCCTTATCGGCGGAGCATGTTGCTTATGACGCTGGAGACATGATCTGGACGGGACCGCTTTATCATTCGATGAAAATAAAAGGTCAAAGGGTTCATTTAACTTTTAGTGAAGCCGATCGTGGTCTTATTGTCAAAGATGGCGGTGAACTGCATGGTTTTGAAGTTGCCGGGGCCGACAATCGTTTTGTTCCGGCGAAGGCGGTCATCGAAGGAAAGAATGTGGTCGTTGTCTCGAGCGAAGCGGTGTCACAGCCTGTAGTCGTGCGTTATGCCTGGGCTGATAATCCCCAGGGCGCCAATCTGTACAATAGGGATATCCTTTTTCATGATGGCTTGCCCGCTCCCTCCTTTGAGGCCAGGCCAAAGGAAGCAAAAGGAAAATAAGGGTACGGATCAATTCTTAATTTTTGCCCGGGTCGTTGAGTTTCCCCATAAAGAGGATGGCACCTGTTTGTTTTTCCGTTATGAGATAGACAAAGGGATGATCCAGCTTCAGGAAGGGAGTAGAGGGCGGAAATGCGGTTAATCCCGTCACTACTACGCCTGTGACAGCTGCGGCTTCTGTTCCTGCTTCGTTCACCTTGATATAAGTCTTGTGTATGACTTTAGATATGTAGGCTCCGGCGGATGCAGGGAACATATTGGTCAGATTGGCCGCGCCGGGGCTGAATGCCAGACTCATGCCCAATCGGGACAGGGGATCGGTCATATTCGGGATCTCGTAGCTATATTCCCATTTGGGAAGGCCGAGTTCAACACGGGTACTGTCCAGCTGGGAAAACGCGGTGGTCAGGGCTGTGTTATCGAGAGAGGCAGCAAAGCTGTTGAGAGACTGTTGCGTGTTGGTCGGAAGCAGGGCATACATATTAAACGCCTTGCCGGTTCCATAAGGCAGTTCTATCATTTTAAAAGCCGGGCCGTTGTATGAGCGAAGGGTAATGGCCTGGTACATGAAGGGGAGACTTGGTGTTGAACCATCCGTTTTATAGAAGATTGCATCAGATGTCTCATTTGTCTGAAACGCTTGTTTCCAGGCTCCATTAAAATAAATGGCATTGATCAGGACCATCAGATCATAAGCGCTAAGGCCATTGATGATAGTCGGGATCTTATTGTTGGTATGTTGGGAAACCCAGGAGTTGATGGTGATGACGGAGGAGGTATTGCTGAAGTCGAGGGACTGTATCACAGCGTGGTAGTCCTGGCCGACGGTGTCCATAAAACCTGTAATAGGTGTGACGCGGTTTTTGTCATACCATAGTGAGTTGGCGATAGAAAGCTGCACTTTGTTGTCTTCATGCGGCATCTGTTCGATAAGGGCCTTGCTGACTGTGTTGAGCAGCTCCAGCGGGACGCCGGTCAGGGCCAGGGCCTGGGTCATAGAATCCCTGGTGGCGCCTGCTGCACCGTTATAGGCCATGCTCAGGGCCGTGTATATGCTTAAAGGGGAAATAAGGGTATTGCTGCCCTCGGGGTCGGAGGTCTGCATGGTCCGGAAAATGTTGATGGCAAAGGTATTGCCGGCCGATATGACCTGGGGGCTGTTGGCAGGCAGGTCAAGGGGTTTGCTGACGGCGGGCGAAGCATCCTTATGACAAGCGGGTAAGGTCAGGGCAAAAAGAAAGATAAGGCAAACCTGTATCAGGCCTGCGCGCAGGTTCAGACTCATAAAAGTTTGGTTTTATGATCTGACAATGCCCCAATGAACATCGTTGCATTTGGCCTTTCAAATAAACATATCTAATTGACGCCGGAGTGGGATAATACGGAAATGACGAGGCTGGTATCTTTTTGAAGAGCAGGCAGATAGTTGAGGTTACAGAAAAAGAAGAGATTGCTCTTGTCTTTTTTATTGTTGACCATGGCCCCAACATATTCATTTTGGAACCGGGGCTCGGTAAAGATATTCTTCATGGCTCTGTTCTCAAAACTGGTAGGATCCAGGAAACCCGTGTTGAGCCGGATGGCTGCCTCGCGATCGGCGACGATCTCAGGCAGCAGGAGGTCTGGCTGTTCCTCGTAGAATACATCCTTATTGAAGGCGGCGTGGTCTCTTATTCCTTTTCTGTCGCCTTTGCTATGTCCCATGCGTACGTCGTTGAGACCCATCAGATCTACCGTTTTCCCTTCATAGAAAAGCGCAAAACCTCCTACGGCTATGACTGCTGCGGAAGGTTTGCCCGTCTGTGAGCTGCATTGGTTCAGTGCCAGGGCGGTGGCCCTGCCTTTTGCTGCGAGGGAGAATTCCATATCCAGCTGGCTATGGGGGGCGCTTTTCAATCCAAAAAGACCGTTGAGCATATAGAGCCAGCAAAAGGCCAGGATGATGAGTACCTGATAGGACCTTATCCTGCTGTTAAACATCCACAAAAAGGCCGGAAGACCCCACAGCGCCGGCAGGAGAAGATGCTGATAAAAGCGAAAGCCGCCGAAGTGATCATCTCCTGTCAGAACGGGCAGCAGGATTCCCATCCACATAAGAAAGGAAAGTAAAATGATCCGGGATGAAACGGTACGTTTCCAGGAGAAAGCGAGGATAAGAAGCAGGGCCAGGACGAGGAAGGTCACAAAGGGATTGTAACCTGCCATAAAATTTTGTGCATAGCGCAAGCCGTTGATCAGGTTATAAAGTCTGTTTGGGGAAACTTTTGCGTAATAAGTATTGGGCAGCGGGTAGCCGAAGTAGTGAATGCGGAAACGGATAATGACGATGGTTGCAAGGACGGCTATAGCCAGGAAGGCCAGGGGAAACAGCAGGCCACGGCCTTTGTTCCGGTAGATCAGGGCAAGGGCGGCGGCGAAGAAGATGACCCAGGCCATGGCCTCCGGCCGGCAGAGGATCAGCAGAGGGGCAAGCAGCAGAAGTAGTATCCTGCTCTGGCCGGTAGGCTGTTTGTCGGAAATGTTGTTCAGCAATAGAACAATAGTGCTGATAAAAAGAAAGTTCCAGAGGGCGTTCTCCATCAGGCTGAGTACTGACCAGGTGATAAAGGAGGGGCTTATGCAAACGATATACCCGCAAAAAACATAAATAAAATATTTCTGGAATTCGGGGGTGGCGGACTGGTTCAGGTCCTTTCTCAATTCTTCGTAGACCAGGGTCACCGACAGGCTGGTAAGGACCAGCGTGAACAGGGACAACAACAGCTGGGGATGGTCGGTGATGAGGTAGAATAAGCTACAGACCAGCACCCAGAGAAAGGAGGTAAAACCCTCCACTTTTTCGCCTCCGTTGTTGAAAACAAAACCCTCTCCGTGGGCCAGACGTCTGGCATAGTTTAAAAAGATATCGGCGTCATCCATGCCCAGCATGGGACGTCCCAGATAAAAATAAGCAATTGTGGCAAGGATGGATAATAGCAGGGAAAAAAGAAAAAAGCTCCTGACGAAACGCATAAGCTAAAGTTTACTGGTTTTTATTTTACCTTGCAGTTTCTGTTTAAAAAATCTCTTATATGCAACGATCCTTTTTGATGGAAGAAACGATGCGATGGTATGGCCCCAATGACCCCGTAAACCTATGGGATATCCGGCAGGCCGGCTGTACAGGCGTTGTGACTGCCTTGCATCATATCCCTGTCGGAGAAGTCTGGTCTTATCAGGAGATCCTGAAAAGAAAGACCGAAGTTGAAGCCGCAGGTATGCGCTGGACAGTGATCGAAAGCCTGCCAGTACATGAAGATATCAAAAAGCAGACCGGAAATTACCAACTTTATATCTCAAATTATCAGGAAAGCCTTCGTAATGTGGCAAAGGCCGGACTGGAAGTAGTGACCTATAATTTTATGCCTATTCTCGACTGGATGCGGACGGATATCTTTTACGAGATGCCGGATCGAAGCAAGGCGCTGCGATTTGAGAAATCGGCCTTTATTGCCTTTGATGTCTTTTTGCTGAAGCGGCCGGGGGCGGAGAAGGATTATACGCCGGAAGAGATCGAAAAGGCGAGGCTGCGGCTCAGCACAATGACGGAGACGGAGAAGGAAACGCTTTATCGCAATACTTTATTGGGATTGCCGGGTAGTGAGGAACGTTTTACCGAAGAGCAGATCCTGAAGGCACTGAAGGCCTATGCCGGTATCGATGCTGCCAGGCTGAAACAGCACCTGTTCTATTTTCTGCAGCAGGTGGTACCTGTTGCCGAGGCGGAGGGATTGAAGATGGCGATACATCCGGATGATCCTCCCTATCCGATCTTAGGACTTCCGCGGATCGTCAGTACGGAGAAGGATGCCCGTGAATTGCTGGACTGTGCGCCGTCACCTGCCAATGGGCTTTGTTTTTGTACGGGCTCGTATGGGGTGAGGGCGGATAATGATCTGCCGGGAATGGTTCGCCGTCTGGGTGATCACATCCATTTTATTCATCTGCGCAGTACAAAGAGGGATGCGGAAGGGAATTTCTTTGAAGCCGATCATCTTGGCGGGGATGTGGATATGGTAGCGGTGATCAGGGAACTATTGATTGTGCAGAAGAAAAGGGGTATTTCTATTCCCATGCGTCCCGACCATGGGCACCAGATGTTGGATGATCTGAAGAAGACTACATATCCGGGGTATAGTGCGATCGGGCGTCTCAGGGGCCTGGCGGAATTGAGAGGGGTGCAGTGGGGGCTGGCGTCGGTAATTTAATGGCTATTGGCGGCTAATTAATGGGTAGGCGGTCAATATAGAAGTGTTTATATTGCAGCCATGAGAAAATATTTTATTTGCTGGTTACTCACGCTGGTTGCTGGCGGTGTTGGTGCACAGCGTCCCTCCTACGGCGGGAAGCTGAAGCCTGAACAGGCGAATATGGACGTGCGCCATTATACGATAGACCTGGCGCTGGATATACCGGGCCAGCGTGTTTCGGGATATACGATCATCGGACTTAGGCTAAAGGAGCCGGCTTCGGCCTTACTTTTTGATCTGATGGATTCGCTTGCCGTCTCCAAAGTGACGGTAAATGACAAGCCTGCTACTTTCACGCATACCCATCACGAATTACATATCACCACAACGGCTTCCTGGCCGGCAGGTCCTGTTTCGGTAAAGGTCGTATATGCCGGCCGGCCGATGATAGCCAAGCGTCCGCCATGGGATGATGGGTTCACGTTCACAAAAGATTCTACGGGTCATCCCTGGGTGGCGGTGACGGCGGAAGGAACGGGCGGGAAGATCTACTTCCCTGCCAAGGATCATCCTTCCGATGAGCCGGATGAAGGGGTCGATCTGACCATTACGGTCCCTAAAGGGCTGGTGGTGGCCGGTCCCGGGTTGCTGAAGGACGTGAAGACAAAGGGGGATCGCAGTAGCTTTCACTGGAAGACGGACTATCCGATCAACAATTACAGCATCGTATTTAATGTGGGGGACTACGTCGTGGTGACACGGGAGTATACGACGGTCGACGGCCATAAGGTTCCCATGCAGTTCTATGTCCTGCGGGAGCATGCGGACAAGGCTCCCCATCAGCTGGAAATGATGGCGCATATGGCGCAGATCAAAGAGAAATATTTTGGCGAATATCCCTGGGCCAAAGAAAAGATTGGCCTGGTAGAGACCCCGCATCTTGGTATGGAGCACCAGAGCATGAATGCCTATGGCAATAAGTTCCGGTATACGCAGATCGGCGGACAGGATTTTGACGGGCTGATGAATCATGAGTTTGGTCATGAGTGGTGGGGCAACAAGGTGACGGCCGGAGACTGGGCCGACTATTGGATCCATGAAGGCATCGGCACTTTCGGGGATGCTTTGTATACCCGGGATATGGAGGGTGAGGCGGCCTATGAGAAGATGTTCCAGAAAAGCGCGCCGAGGATCAGGAATGACAAAGCCATCGTGCTCGGCAAAGACATCACCGAAGATGAGGCTTATCACCCCGATATATATCCAAAGGGTGCCTTTTTCATGCATACGCTGCGGTATATCATCGGAGACAGCCTATTCTTCCCTACGATAAAACATTTATCTACCGACAGCAATACGACGTATACGCATACCACCAATACATCCGATGTAGAAAAGCTGTTCAGCCGGGCCTCGGGGATCGATCTTTCCCCTTTGTTCCATCTCTATCTCTATACGACTGACAAGCTGGAGGTGGATGTAAAGCAGCAGGATGCGACGCATTACCTTGTGAAGCTGCTCAACATCGACATGCCATTGCCACTGGACATTACAACGGATGCAGGGATGAACCGGATGACCATTGATAAAAAGGGAATAGTTGTTGTCAGTAACTCTATGCCACTGGTGGACACGCGGGTTTTCTATCTGAAGAAAGTTATTTATGAATAAATTTGCAGCCATGTTTAATACCGACGTATATATAGCACGCAGAAAAAAGTTAAAGGAGCAGCTGGGCAAGGGATTGATCCTGTTGCTTGGCAACGAAGAAAGTAGCATGAATTACCGGGATAATCTTTATCCTTTCCGGCAGGACAGCAGTTTTCTTTATTTTTTTGGTATGGACAAACCGGGGCTGGCCGGGCTTATTGATATAGACAATGATAAGGAGATAGTATTTGGTCATGATCTGACGATGGATGAGATCGTTTGGACGGGGCCACAGCCTTCCCTGGCTGAGCAGGCTGCGCCGGCGGGTATTACCGACACGAGGCCTTTCGCGGGATTGCCTTCTGAGCTCGTATCAGCTCGGGGAGCAGGCCGGACCGTACATTTTTTGCCTGCTTACCGACCGGAGAATATTTTGAAGCTCAGCGGCTGGCTGGGTATCGCACCTGCGGCGGTAAAAGAGCATGCCTCAGTGCCTTTGATAAAGGCGGTGGTCGCACAGCGGAGTATCAAGTCGGATCTCGAAATAGCGCAGATAGAAGAGGCGGTGAACACTACTGCTGCCATGCACCTGGCTGCGATCACCGGGGCAAGGGATGGGATGACGGAGGCGCAACTGGCAGGTGGTCTGCAAGGTATTGCTATCAGTGGGGGTGGGAACCTGGCTTTTCCAACGATACTTACGGTCAACGGGCAGGTGCTGCACAATCATTATGGGGCTACTGTAATGAAAGAGGGGCGTTTGGCTATCTGCGACAGTGGTGCGGAGAATGCGATGCACTATGCGGGTGATATGACGCGGACCTTTCCTGTCGGCAAAAAATTTACGACACTACAGCGGGAGATGTATGATATCGTATTGAGCTCGCAGCAGGCGGCGGTGGATGCCTTGCGGCCGGGTATTCTTTTCCGGGATGTGCATGCATTGGCTGCGGAGAAGCTGATGGAAGGACTGAAAGCTGCCGGGGTGATGAAGGGCGATCCCAAAGAAGCGGTGGCAGCGGGCGCGCATACTGTCATCTTCCAGTGTGGGCTCGGGCATATGATGGGTTTGGATGTTCATGATATGGAGGACCTTGGTGAGGAATATGTCGGGTATACGGATACGTTAAAAAAGAGTAAGGAATTCGGCTGGAAGTCACTGCGATTAGCCCGTGAGCTGGAGCCTGGTTTTGTAGTGACTATCGAGCCGGGTCTTTACTTTATTCCGGAGCTGATGGATCAGTACAGGGCGGAGAAGAAATATATGGATTTTATCAATTACGATAAATTGAATGCGCTGCGGGCGTTTGGGGGGATAAGGATTGAGGAAGACCTGGTCATTACGGCTGATGGCAGCAGGCTGCTGGGTAAGCCGCTGGCCAAGACGGCGGATGCGATTGAGGCGTTGCGGGGTTAGGGGTTGCGGCGACTGCCCGGGAGCGAGTTGCGGCACCGGTGCTGTGTTGATTATTTGGCGTTGTGTCTGATGTTTTTATCCGCCCATTCAATGAAGTATTTTATATTGGGGGCATCTGTATGGCCGCCGTCGTGCTGGCGCCAGGCGAGCTGTCCGTCGAGCAGACCTGTGTTGACGGGCGGCATTTTTTCGGTGTGATAATCGGCGGAGACGCCAAGATCCTTTGCACCGAGCAACCGGAATACGGGCCCTGCGGCAACTGCTGCCATATAGCTGCCCTGGTGGTCCAGCCATTTAGCATCTCCCCGTTCAGGAACTCCATAACTTATAAAGGTCAGCCGTGGTGCGCATAAGGCGATCAGCTCGTGAGAATCGACTGGGAGGTCACCCGCTGTCTTTGCTCCAAAGACGGCTTCGGACGCGCCATACTTCATAAAATTACCAGCCATCCAATAATATTCTCCACCGGTCAGGCTTTCCAAGGCCTCGCCCCAGTTGCGTCTGTTCAATTTTGCGCCGCCTTCCCCGGATGAGCCGATAAGTCCCATGGCAAAACGGGCCTCGAAGGCCAGGGTGACCAATGCGGCTTTCCCATACCGTGAGACACCTTCTATACCGACGTGTTTGGCATCGACCATGGGTTCGCTGGCTTCGAGGTAGTCCAGGGCTCTGGCGGCTCCCCAGGACCAGGCGCGCAGGGCTCCCCAGTCTTCGGGTTTTCGGGGCTGTCCTTTGTTGACCAGGCCGATCACACCCCTGGTAAGCCCGGCTCCATTGTCAGCCTGTATGCTACCCGGGTCGATGAGTATATAACCCCAGCCGTCGGCGATGAGCTGTTGGGTGGTGAGAGAGTCGCGTAGTGCGCTGCGGGCGAACATCATCAGGACCGGCACCGGGCCTTTAGCATTAGCCGGCAGGACAAGGGTCATCCTAATATTGACGTCTATAAGAGGGTAGGCTGAATTATCCAGGTGGCCGGTCAGCTGTTTGGCGATGACAGGAGTAAACCCTAAGAACTCATGGTCAACGACCTTTACCGACCAGGTTACACGGGGGACGTTTGGTGGGATGCGCCCATATACTTCCCGTTCGAGATCTTCGATGATCTCGGGTCGTCGCTGTTTCCACCAGCTATCGGCCGTAGTGACCTTTTTGCCATTTTTTAAAGTAAGGACTTCAGGAAGATTTGGATAGGGATTGGCGAGCGATTCGTCATAATTGGCGTGATTGGGAGCTTTTTCGTCGCCACTGGGACCTGGTCTCAGGGTTTTGATCCCAAGCTGTTTCATCATGTTGTCATGATCCTGGTCGGCGGTGAATGTTGTCAGAGGAGGATATGTGCCGGAGGGTGAATGCGATCCCATGATGGAGTCGGTTTGTTGGGCGGAAGTGTTGATGGTGGCGGCGACTATGCTGATGATGGTGAGAAGCGCCGGGATAAGGAGGCTATGCGATTTCATATAGTTGTTTGGCATGATTGAGAGGAACATATTGCAATCGGTTGCATAATTTACGACGATTTTGGAGATTGCCAAAAATGAAATACTGTTTTTTTATTGGGGAGTAGTACGGGGGCGGGCTCCGGGGAAATGCCGGAACCGATAAATAAAGCTTAGTAAAAGAATGCGGCCTGGCAGGTTAGCTTGTCGGGTCTCTACATAATTGAGACCGAGGGTTTGGGTAAAGTTGTTGACGGTGTTTAAGATCCCGAAGGCGGAAAAACGGATCTGGGCGCTGCGGTCGCGCAGGAAATCTTTGTAGATACTGGCGTTCCAGAGGGATACCGATTTAGAAGGAAGGGTGCCCTGGCTGCCTGTGACCTGGATATTATAATTCGAGGCAAGGGTGACTGCTCCCGGGAGCTCCCAGGATGCGTCTATAGAATAGTTCTGGACCCAGGTCTTTGTATTTTGGGTGGAGTAGATGGAATAAAGTGAACCGGTATAATCTACGCTACCTATTCCTTCAATAAACAGCTTGTCCACCGGGTGGAAGTTGAGCTTCAGATTCGACCCCCAGCCAAGACCGGTCGTAATGTTCTCTTCTCCATTGACCCTGCTCACATCCCGGCCATAACGGAGATGCATGCCAAAACTGCCATTGCCTTTACGCTGGTCGCCAAGCGGAAAGCCATAGGTGATGTTGGAGCTTAGGTGCCATACTCCATCCACATTGATATACTGGATCTGCTGGATGCCGCCGGACAGGACTGTCGTAGCCGGTGTGATCTGGTGCTGTGAATAATCGCCCTGGATGGCAACCTGGAGATTGCGGAAATTGCGACCATTGAAACCCGTATAGTTGGCATTGAGGTTATGGGTCAACTGCTGCAGGAGGTTGGGGTTGCCGATGTGGACCAGGAAGGGATTGGTCAGATCGGGCAGGGGTTGCAGCTGTTGTATGGTGGGGCTGGTGGTATTGGCCGAATATTGCAGGTTGATCGACTTTCCTTTTTCCGGGGTATAGATCAGGGAAGCGCGGGGGTACCAGTTGAGCTGGTGCTGGTTTATCGATGTGTGTGCTGAAATGTTGTGGTCATCCAGGTCGCTGATCTGGAAGGTCAGACCCAGCTGATATCTGTACTTGCCTTCTGTGGCATTATACCCGGTACTCAGCCGGTGAATAGTATTATGGTTGATGAAATGATTGGTCGTAAGGCTGTCGGGGATATCATATTTACCCGAGGTGCTGTCATAATCGAAGGACTGTTTGTCCGATTTGCTGTTGCTTCGGTTCAACCGGTAGGTGAAATCCAGGATATGCCCGGGCTTCAGGGGTTCGGTATAAGAGACGGAAGCACCGTAGCTATCGTTGTTGGACAGCTGTCCCGAGGTCTGATTGGTTTGTGTCTGCTGTAGCAGGGAGCCGGTACTATCAAAATATTTTACCAGGGAATAGACGGATGCAGGCTGATTCTGGTGATCATAGGATTGGGTAAGGCTGAGGAATAAGGTCCGGCCCGGCAGTCGCCAGCGGCGACGGAAGTTGAGGGTATTGCTAAGCGAATACCCGTCGGAGTGGTTGTTGTTATCGGTATGACCCAGGTTGCTGAGCCAGGCGGGCCCGGCTTTTTGCGTGGAGATGCCTACGGTATCCTGCGAGCTGCTGCGGGATGTCTGCGGGGTATAGATGGAACGCAGGTTGAGGGCTGTAAAGGTATCGACGTTGTATTCGAGGAAAGCATTGGCGTGATAACTCTGGGTATTGGAGATCGACTTGCTGAGACGATTTTCAAAGAGAGAGGAATCTGTCAAAAGGGTTTTACGTTGTGTAGACGTAATAAGTGACGTATGGGTACCATTGGTGCCGGCGTTGAGGGTAATGCCGAGCTTTTTGCCTTTGTTGGTCTTGAAATTCACCTGGGCATCGTTGAAATTTTGAAGACCGCCGCTTCCGGGACCGTTCTTATTATCTTTCCCGGTGAACTGATTGTTCATGTTGTTGATATTCCCTGATCCGAAGAGCCAGTTGGAGCCAAGGCTGGTCGCAGTACCACCGGCGGAATAGCTGCTGGTCACACCGCCCTTGCCGTCTCCGCCGCCTGAGCCTGTTCCGGCATAGGCTTTTCCGAAATATCCTCTTTTCCTGTCTTTCTTCAGCTTGATGTTGAGTGTTTTGGAACCGGTGGCCTCCCTGATGCCGGTGAGCTTTGCCCGATCGCTCTGCGAGTCGAATGCTTCGATCTGGTCGACGATGTCGGCTGGCAGGTTTTGGGTGGCTGTACGTGGGTCGTTGAGGAAGAACTCCTTTCCGTCCAGGTAGATCTTGTCTACTTTCTGTCCCTGCATCGTGACATTTCCATTCTTATCAATGTCGATGCCCGGAAGTTTTCGCAAGAGGTCTTCCACCGTAGCGTTGGGGCGGGTGGGATAGGCGCCGGCATTAAAGGCGATGGTATCGTTCTTGACGATCGCGGGAGGGATGGCTGCGTGTACAACAACTTCCATCAGGGCGCTAGCCGAGTGGCGCAGGTAGATGTGGACCCGTTTGACGGTGGTATCGGCTTTATCAAGTGTGAGGGCAAGCGTATCGGGGGAATAGCCAAGATAAGTGGTAATGATGCGAT
>Ga0307510_10005790_pt1 | contig 14732 bp, 16 predicted proteins | sample 12_EM_MG_FD_207224 | JGI IMG/M metagenome (GOLD analysis project Ga0307510, IMG submission 207224) | Populus trichocarpa ectomycorrhiza microbial communities from riparian zone in the Pacific Northwest, United States - 12_EM | ecosystem: Host-associated > Plants > Roots > Unclassified | place...
TAAGTCTGTAGCCCGTCACAATGCATGACTAAGTGTCACAGCACATGACCAGGGATGCACGGAATGGTGCGTCACACACGTAACACACGCAGTCACAGTCACGCAATCTTGAGGAAATCGAGGTCCGGACCTGTATTTGCACTTGGCTGGCATTATCAAAAACCAAAAAACATTTTCACGCACGAGAAAAAGTTCCCGAACAGCACTTTTTTTCGCGCGCAACAATATTTCGATGTAAAAACGTTTTGGCTGGTATCTCGCGATGAAAAAAAGTTCCCGAACGGACCCGCATAGCGATGTCACCGAGACGCTGCAATTCAAAGCACTAGCTACCCACGCTGTGTGATAAGGCCGCCCCGGGTTACATGCGTCTCTCTTAACGTCTACATGCACCCACTGTAGGGAGTGAGTCGAGTGACGGCATCATTGCTCTCACGCTCGAAAATAACTTACTGATACCATACATTGTGACAGTAGAGCGTGGAGTGCCAGTGCCACGTGTAGATCGAGAATAATTGGTTGCTTGAGGCAGAATCTTTCCTATCCCATGACGACTTTCCGACAACTCTCATGCAAACCTAGTAATGACACAACAGTCAAGAGAGCCAAAGACTTTGGGTATCATGTATCATGATGGACGTGCTGTAGCCCTCGGAATTTGCCTTGCCTCGGAATCTGCACCTTCGACCACGTGACGACCCTTCGCGTGCACCAACCCCTCGCACGCCACGCCTTGAACTTGAAGTCGCCTTCACTCCATCGTCCCGCCTCCATCGCCCCGTGTCACCTCAAAATCGGCTACCGATACCCGGATCGCCCTCTCGCTATCTCGAGCTGTCAAGCCAACAGCGTACGCGACGCCTCGCCAGTCGAGCCCTCGCTCGGGACCACACATCGCCGGACTCGTAGTTTGCTGATTTAGGATCTCCCCTTCCTCCGTACGTTTTCCTACCGCTCTTTTACCTCAGAACCCCCACTCCCCCTCTTTCCTTTCCCATTTTCTGCTTAGCCACAGGGCACAAGACGACGCCGTTCCCCTCTCCTCGCATAGCATACTTGTATATAACCCCCTCATCTGGCCCTAACCAAGAGAGGACCTCTGATGCAATCTTAGACCACTCTTTCCCCTCTTCTCGCTCGCGTGTCGTCGTCACCTCAAGCCGACCGTTACGATTCCCCTCGCGTGCTCCCGGTCTTTCGGAAACGCGGCCTCTCCCCCTTTCCTCTCTCTCCCTGGCGCCTTCGCCTTCGCCTCCCCCTTGGGGAGGCGGGCCCACTTCGGACCAATCCTATCCCGAACTAACTAACAGCGTGGAGTTACCTCCCGCGCTACACTCTTGGACTCGATCCTTGATGGGTGGAATAGCTGCCTGGGCTCGCTGGGGCTGAGTGTTCCTCCACAGGGTCTGTGGGAGGCTCTTCATTCCGTGCCACGTCACTGGCGTACTGCGCGATAGGCCATCGAACTAAAAACTCATCACATAATGGTCCTAGTTCACTGGTACATAATCCACTCTCAGGATGGCATCGAACCAGGCATGAGTTTTGACGTGATATCCGAGCTCGGGTAGTGCTCTCAGCCTGATCCTCGGCTTGTTCCCTTGAATGCTCATCGATCATCACGGGCGTGTGGTGGCACGAATCCGACGAGGCCTCTCCCCATCGTTCGGGTTCTGTTGAACGCGCCTCTTCGTTAGCGGAGCGACCTCAGAAAGTTAGGCTTGAAGAGAGGCTCTGCGCGTCTTTCACGATTGGCAATGTGTCCGATCCCAGCACGCCCCTCGCATCGTCCCGCGTTTCTCCTACCCCCGACGTTGAGGCCCGAGGGAGCTAGGCCAGGGGGGCGTTCGTAGCGATGATAAACGGATGACCAGAGAGGGTGATCAGAGAGGGTCAATCTGCTATACTGGTACAGACCGTACAGGTGAATGCGGCATAATGCCCCAGCAAGGGGTCACTCACCAGACAGCCTACCATCGTCATCCAACTGCCACAACCACATCAGTGCGTGTTTCCATGCATTCTCTCGTACCTGCAGCGAGGCTGACGAAGTAGTATTGAGAATGCTTTTCGGTCTATTTGACCTTCGATACTTATCACCAGCAGTTCAACTGATGTGGAACAAGGTCCATGAAAACAAAGACATAGGGGGCCGTACACCACTGTTTCTGCGTGAGTCGCGACAACGACAACATGTCGTGACTCGGAAGACAGTACATCTGCCACTGAAGTCTATTTAAGAACTACAACCGACATAGATGTCTATTGCGACATAAGTATTCAGACTCACAACGCAGATTCTCATCCGTCCAGACAGTCAAGCGCCATATTAAGTTGATTGGGGCATATGATCACAGGGCTTATACAAGTGTCGGTTCAACGAGTTCACTCTCTAAAAACGCTTCTGACAGTACTTGCATACGTGTTGGATCATTGAGTGTTGGGTTTCATGGTGATTCATGCGGTCGTGAGCATCGCATACGTTACATGCGTAGGGTAAGGAAGAAACCGAAGGTGATGTGTGATACCCAGCACGGTAGGCGAAGAGAGACTTATGGTGGTGTCCGAATATTGAGGGAGGTCATCTGGCATCCGCGTCGCTGGGTTCGGATACGAGTTCTGCAGGGTGACAAAGGGTACGGGAAGTTGCGATGGAACAATAGGGCGTGTATGTCCCGATGGACAGTGATTTTGAAATGGAAGAAATTCCAGGTTTCAATGATACCTCCACATGATGCCCATCGGATGTATATTGATGGGGGGGATACTGGGGATTTACAGACGGCTCTGGATGTCGAAGCCCACTTCACCGTTCCCTGACGTGTATCATCTACTCATAGTTGAGGCGTTGCGTCTTGGCTTGATGCCAACTATCAACCACTGGCATATGAGGTACAGAAACATATGTGGCGCTCTCACCAATGCTCCGCCGATTTTGCAATCACACTCATCACAATGAGCATGATCGCGGTTCCGGGGATAACTGAATGACACGTCACACGTGCAATTCTAACTCGCTCGGGTCTAGAGCAGACAGAGCAGCTGGAGTCGATCATCATATTCATGATCGGTACGTCGAATGTGCTCTCTTGTATTACCGCCACGCATTTGGTGCTGGACGTGTGCCTCAATTCCGAGCATCGCATTGATGCCGATCCTCACTCACTCTACCGCGCCAGCAGTGTCACTGTCCAGGACACGCTCGGACTCTCGGCTTGAACAGGATCAAGCGCCTGCTACCGGAAGGTGCGAGGATCGACAATGGCAGCTCCGTCAACTCGCCATCAAAGCACACCTGGCTCATCACTGAATAGAGCGCTCCCCGAAACCTGATACCTTTCGGCCGTATGGATTGATGCTTTGTATATTCTAGCGTGCAGATGTCAGTTATTGTTTGTACTTTGTTATACTTTGATGGTGGATGGCGTGGAACTCATGCATGAGGGGAAGGGGCAGCCATCATAGTAAAGGCTTGTGGTGGATGTAAATCATGATTTCATTTGGAAAGGGTCGAAGGCGGAATAGATCGCTTCTGGCTACTATACATCTTGTGATTCGTGATTTGCTATTGTATAACTGCGATACAAGTTACGCGCCCTTCTTGGCGATACTAGTGCAGAGTCTACTGGCGACTGATGGCATTCATTCCCACTTTATCGCCCGAAACTACGCGAGATAGTGCCAATTGCTCCACTAAAGGGCTATGCTACAGTAATGAGACACGACAATAACTCCCCGGTTCGGCGTTCCTGACTGGACCACTCGGAACCGAGTTCCGAGTCTCAATCGTAACTGGAGCGCCGAAACCCGACAATTGATGCATAGCTTTGATGATCACACAACAACACCCCACATAGATGCCACTGTCCGCGGGTTGCACGCTTTTCTCGAAGAGAAAGCACACTAGAGCCAGAATGACGGCCTGTATTCCACGTGTGCCGATGGGTCATCCATCTGCGGCCAAGATCGCGCTCGAGTAGAGCTGCGCGGCGGTAAACCTGGATTTTACGCTTAAGTTTACCTTGTATTATTGTTTACATTGGATCACAAACCGTGACAGGGTGTCCCAGAATAACGCATGGACCGTAACACTGAGCGCCGCGCCACAAGCTCACAACCGATGGGTTCGGAATATTACATCGGAGTTAATAGTTCCCAGGTGGGTGGGCGTCAACTTAACTTCGCTGATCGTCTTGATTGTATCACATGATCATGGCGACTAAGTCAAACCTCATGCCAAACCAAGAGTCATCTAGCTCGTGTTCCCATTACATCCTGGATAGGTCTCGGTCTCGGATTTCGTCTGCTCCAAACCAAACGCGTGTTACGCCACCCACAATAAACGACATTTGGGCCACTGTAGGAATCTCAGATGTTGACGGGATCAAACTCAGGAGTCAGGATGCTACGAGCGCGTAGCTCAAAAGTGTTCAGAGCATACTTGGCTTAACATCTGATAGTTAGTTCAACTAGCGAGGAGTAACGTAAACACTTCAGCAGGAGGGACATTAATGTCGGAGAATTTACAGCGTATTAGGGAGACCATAAGATATGAAACTAACGAGAATGTGGATGTCTTGACCTGAGAACGGCAAAACAGAGGTCTATTGAAACAAAAAATCCAAACACCTAAGCATCAGGCGGCGCCCTCCGGGGGAGATTGAGGCATCTTGCTACAGGGCCTATCCATGTGTCGTTTCAGCGAGTCCACTCGCGTGAAGGGCTTCTGACAGTAGTGGCACACATGCACCACCGTCGTGTGTTGGCTTTCATAATGGCGCTTCAAGTTTTGTGGGAGCGTGAATCCGGCACCACATAGGTCACATGCGAGGGGGTTGGAAGACGTCGAGGAGGATGAGGAAGAAGGCCCGGGCGTGGCAGGCGAAGGACCCACACCAGTGGCGGGATCTAAATATTGAGCATGACCACCCCATGTCTGCATCGTAGGGTTTGGATAGGGGTTCTGTGGAGTAGTAAAGGGTGCCCGATATTGTGATGGGACAATAGGCTGTCCATGTTCGATTGGGCGGTAGTTCTGGAAGTGGGCAGGAACTCCAGGGTTGAGTGATGCCCCCATGCCATGCATGCCGGACGTATTGTACTGAGGGTATTGGGGATTCACAAACTGCCCTGGTTGCTGGGGGGTAATGCTAGGCAAGCCTGAGGGGTCACCAGCGACTATAGATATTTGCAATGAAGTTAGTCGAGAATTGTTAGGACTGGCAGTGGGCGTACGTAGATGTTGCGGATCCTGGGGGTGCCCGTAAGTCGATCCTTGTACTTGGGCACTCTGCACGACAGGATGGTAGCCTAGGGTCTGACCACTGTGGTCTACATAGCTGGGGGCGCCGGTGGAGGGTGGCAAGGTTTTCTGACGACGCTGATTCGGATGACCGCCAGTGGTGTTGTATGGAGACTGCATGTTGGGAGGATAGGTATCGGACTACCAGAAATGCAACGAGACTTTATACTCTTGGTATTATTTTGAAGGACGGCGAAGCCTGAACGGCATCAGGTCCGTTCAACAGGTACCCAGCGACCCGGCCAGTGGCACTTCCGGTGATCCGGCGCAGTTGAAGCCAAGAAGGGTTGCGCAGAGACAGGGAGATTGGGAACCGCAATGAGTAGGCAGCAACCACTGTTGGTCGAGGTGGAGGCGACAAGGTGTTTCGAGCGCACAGCCTGTCTAGTCAGGAGATAGTCCCCTTCTCTTAGCCAGGAAGGGTAGATAATACCCGTCGTCATAACACCCGAAGCAAAGCGGCGGAACGGTGTTTGATATCCAAAAGGCAAAGCATTTGGATCACTTTTCCATCGCTGAGATTGAGATTAGAACTGCACTGCACTGCACGCTAATTTCGTCCCGAAGAAAAGTAGGAGCCCGATTGATTTGACACTTGCGCGCCTTTCCGTTTGCAAGTAGGCGCTCGGCACAGCCTTTTGGGGGTTGGATAGATTCGCGATATCAGGTACTCTAATGGTGGCCGTGTGGGCGATAGGTTCACTTCAGAGCTATACTGTAGCGTTCGGAAAGGAGGCGCAACGCAGAATCTCTACCTACGTGGCACAGACAGTCCGCTTTGGGCGGAGTAAGAACGATTTGAGCTGCGAAGTAATGATGATCACTCACATCGGTAGGTACGGTAATTGTGTCAGCCTGAACCTATAGACACAGCTTCAAACTTGAGACGAACGCAGCTGTGAAGTATGGGCTAGACCTCCATCTGAGTCCATCAGCGAATGGATGTTCAAGGGTAAATTGCGACGGCTATCTGGGGAAAGTGAAACGGGAACATGGCAGAAATGTGCCCACCTGTAGACAAGAGTCTAATGCACCTCGTTTCCTTTGTAAGTTACAGACCTGGATTTATAATAGTGACGAATTCTTTGCACAAGTCGGTTTGACACGAGCGGCAACCTCTGAGCAACTCAACCTATCATCTAGAGACCTGTGAGAAGTATACTGTACGAATGATCTTAGCAAGATGACGGAGTGGGGGAGGTATAGAACCCCGCAAGGTGAATCAAACGCATCTCAAAGAAAATTATTGACGATATCAAATCGTATGTCGCAAAAGTGACATGTTTATGAGCAAGAAACATCAGATATGAATCTCGTCAGTGCACGCACCGACTAAGTGGGAGGCTGGGTCGAGATGGAAACCATAACATAGGGGTCGTTGAGTGTGCTGTAGGTAATGCACTGACACATCAAGTGGAGACTAGGGAATGGCCGATTTGTAAATCCGGAAGCTCAAGCCCCAGAGCCGTTCCTTTGATGCATAACAGCACCGCATGGACGTCAGGGCGTCGATTGATTGACAGTGAGTGTATGGGAGGAACAATGAAATGCCCAGGTTATCGAAAGTCTATGCCATACACCGAACACCAAAGGTGTGTCGAAGAAAAAAATGCTATCCAGGCTGTCGGGTGAACTGGATAACGCTAAGGGACACGCACGATTACGCAGCCTTGTGCGGGAGACGAGCCCGTCGGTTGCGTTGAGTGTGTGCAGTACCGTCACGGTTGCATCAGCCACTGGTAAATTTGTAATGTCCTGGCGCTTCGAGAGGCAGATTATGTTCATACCATAGGAAGGAACCCGATGGCATAACTGTATGGGCGGCGGCGCAGTTCACGTATCCCATCTTTACAGTTAGTGACACTCCACAATTGGTGACTCAGGTACGGGTACATGGCACAGGCAAAGGGTTCAAGTTCTCAATTCCGTGTGATCCACTCCAACCCGAAGTCACGTGCGCTGAATCAGCCGATTGGTCAGATTTGATAGCAAACAATTGATTAGATTGAGCGCGGTTCCGAGTCACAGCTCATCGATGCGCTCATCCTTGCCCAGCGTTAGTTCGTCGATGTGGCTTCGAGCCGTCGGGGCGCTCAACATGAATTCTGGTCTATGAGTGCCACTCAATTCTTGCAAAGCCCCCTTTTGTCTTCTGATGTGCCGAATCGTTTCCCTGGCGCCATGCAGCGCGTGCTTGCTCCCATCATGCGATGGGTTTGCTGTGTAGCCTGTGCGGGAACGGAGTCGTGGCCTTGATTCATCACAGCGTCACTATGCTCTATCATGATGTCGAAAGACCCCCGGGTGCATAATCTGATTGTCCCATCCTCACCCTCACCGAGCGCAAATTTGCGAATCACCCAGTGTCTGAAGCAACATCCGTGACCACATAGCGACGCATTCCGGTACGTCGCTCCCTAATCCCTGGAGCATACCTTCCTGTAGTAGTTGAAGCACTGCACTTGACTTGATGCTGACCATCGGTGCGGAAACACGCGGCCCTATCCCACTTATTGCTTATCCTCTGGCCATCTTCATCGTTAATTGGTAAGCGTAATGGGCATCATCGGAAGCCTCGTTGCTTATAGTGACGACTGAGAAAAAACCTCTCGATTACACTGGACTCTCAAGTCGACTTGAGCTGAAATCTGTAATAGATTGAATTCCACTGATTCAATTCCCGATCCATCGCAAGTGTACGCACGTACTAATATGGTGACCCAAAGTCATGAACGCCGGCCACATGCTCTGCCCACAGCCCCAACCTGTCCTCCGTAAACAGTGTCAGACCAATCGTACAGGAAGTTAGGATCGGTAACGATGGTCACGCCAGAGGCCGCTTGAACTCACTGCCAGTGGCAGCATGTAAAGTGGTATCACGTGAGCGTTTCCGCGGCTCCACAGTCGGTCCGCCTCTCGCGCACTGGTTCTGATGCCAGGCTCAGGCTATGCATGATTCCCTCTGGCTCTAGTTGCGTTATTTTTCATCTCCTTGTATCCTCCTGCATCGAATAAGCCCATATCTCCTGCGTCCTACTTTCTCGCTGTGACTCCTCATCATTTGTAGTTACAATACCACCGAGTGGAAAGATATCAACGTCACTTTCCCTCAGGCTGCGACACAAAGCCTGTACTTCATCTTGAATCATCTTGTTATCCTCCCTATCTCTGTGCTACGGTGCTACCGTCACAGTACCGTGGCAGTCAACGTACCCACCAGTAACAGGACCAGACCCCCAAATGCCTCCTAGTTCGTTCAACGTGCCTTTCTCCTTCGTGCACAACTTCACAACTCACCACTCTGCGCGTCTGCATGACGAACACATTTCTCCCTCTGAGTGGGGTACTATAAGGTTCCCTTTCACATTGTCATTTTTTGGAATTTTTTTCAGAAACATAAATCTGGAGGTGGCACTGGTAAAGATTGGGCACGGAGCTGTGCCGGCCAATGAATTCATCCGTTGAAGAAAAGCTCGGTGAAACAAGGCTGAGATTCGATTGGCCCGGAACGTATCCAGATGGTCTCTATGGTACCATCCACATAAATTCCTGCAGCCGAACGTTGTCACTACGTTGTCCGACTCTGAGACAACAACATCAAATTACTTTATTTAGTGGCTATAATACAATACTGCCGCGCGATAATGATACCCCTTGTCCAGACTGTCCACTTGCCTCTCACATCGACTCGTTAAGAGCTCCAGCCCGACAACAACCAGGCCTCGGTGCGGAGCATGCCCACTACATCCATGCCTACGCCCGCGTCCGGGAGCTGTACCCGCTTCTCCAAGATAGTCGCGAGGCCCTTGAAGCTGGTAGAACATCCGGCATGCGCCGAGGGGGACGCCAAGAACGCTTCGCGATGCATGAATACGAGCTGCGATAGCTCGGCATCCCCGATGGCGGCTGGCGAGTGCGACGCGTTGCCGTAACCGTGATAACATGCGAAAGCTTGTAGGATCGCGCACGGACAGGGTGATGACGAGGGTGAGGATGGCCGCGCCTGCGCAGCCGATCGCGACGAGCTCGAAACGTCCGTGGAATCTGACTGTGATGGGTCAGAGAACCCCGAGGAAAAAGGTTGATTGTGGTCGAACGTACTTGGTACCCTCTGTCGTCATCCATCATCTGAATGTCAGATGAGGTGAGTGGGACGCCACTGGTGTGCTGTAACATGGTTTGAATCAGATTTGGAGCGTGTGTGGTTGGTTATCGACGCACAGAAATCGGAGTGTCGAAGGTCAGTGCGTTGAGCAGTGCTGCAAGTTCAATATCGATCTACAACATATGCCCGAGTGGTCAGCTCCGAGCGGTCACAAAAGACAGAGCCACTGCACACCTGAGACATGATGTGTGTGTGGAGCAAGAGCGTTACGCGACAAATATATAATGGCTCGAACAGTGGAGAACGGATGGAGCTCTAGAGTGGCGGTGGGTGGTGTTTAGAAAAAAAATGTGGTGACATCGGAGGGCTTTTGTATGGGCACGGGAATCTTCCAAAGGTTTCGGAAGCGAGGCCGAGGCGGCAGGGCACTGCCACGCCCCGACCGTGCTGCTAACCTCGCGGCCAACACGCGCCTAGAATCCATCTACCCGATTGGCTGCTTGCCATCGATTGCAACACAATGCGGCTGTGACTCGGTTTGTGGTCATGAGGTCACTTGGTGCCGCCCTGGGCAAGCCTAACACCACTTTTGCTTATCACAGCCCTTACTCGTTGTTGGGCGGCCTCTCCTATGCCTTGACTGGACTGACTCCAAGTGGCCTCAGACAATGGAAGAAAAAAAGGGGGAAGATGATAGGCGCCAGTTGGCGTCGGTCTTCCCCGAGGCAGGTTCGCCGATGCCAACGGAACTTCGGTCTTATTGTACCATCCCACATTTTTGTTTCTTGGGTGCAAGGGTTAGCCGTCTGTTGGCGAGCAGGCGAACTATCAAGGGTACTACAACTTGGGGAGGGGATGTTTGTCTGATAATGTATCACAGGCTTCACAGAACACAGAACATTCCGAACGTCGTTCTCTTCGAACAGGGTATAGAATCAAGTTCCGAGGAAATAGGGGGTTTTTATCCTATCTCCCATTCCATCGGACTGATTCCCAGTTTTCCCAGAGAACTTGCTGTGAATGGGAACTGCGAGAAAGTTTGAATTGCTGGACTATCACGGTATGTCGAAAGACGGAGTATGACTCGGAACAACACAACCCCGAAACCTCGTGCAAGTTGGCGTGGTTCGTAGATTATCGTGGGTTGGACTGATGAACGATCTTGGATAAAAGTTCAACTCAGGTACCATCGACTGGCATGACCCCCTAAATGTCTGTGGTGCTGTGCTGGAGCGAAGAACGAGGGAACTAGGAATGGAAGTACTGTATCTGAGAGGGGCATGCCGGTGAGGCCTATGAGGGTCCACACCTGAGATCTGCCTCGTTGCTAAACGATGGCCTAGACTTTTTTGATCTCCGCAGTCAGCCGGCAACGATGGGAGCGAAGTCCTCGACGTTCAATTGGCGAAAATGGCGAGAACGTCTCCATTTCCGTACGAAAACTCAACTCAACTCGGGAGGTGGCCACCACTTGGCTGGTTTTCCTCAGTGGGGACCATAACACAGATGCGCCTTACGACACCATTACCATTACAACTGTAGTCGCACTGCCAATCGCAATCGCATCAATGTTGACGTTCTGATGAGTGGCACGTGGTCAACGCGTGAATTGCTATACTGCATGTGCACAACACGTGTGGCGTCCCCATCACATTATGCTGGCGTTAGGTTGGCGTTTCTGTGACACATGGTATCAGTGGGGCATGCCAAACCATCTCAGGGAAAGCCCGTTCAGGAGAAATGTCAGTATTGAAATTTAAACGTATTATGCTGTACTACCACGGTGTCTCCGCCTAACTCACAAAAGAGAAGCATTATGTTCCCGGCATTCATCCGGCGCGAGTAGTAGATAATGCGACCATGATGTCCCAGATTATGCCCCGAGAAAACGGATGAGTTCTCGGGGGTTAGGCGGGATGTTCTCGTAGCCTTTTGCCTTGAAGGAGCAATAACTCCGCTCGTCAGCCTCGCGTCCATCTGACACAACGTTAACACATATTTTCCCACCCGGGACAAACTATCATGAATCATTAGTGGTGTGGTACCAGCGAATCGGCGACCGAAGTCCGTGGCCGACCCCATCAAATTTTTACCTCGTCGATGCTGTGCAGGTCGGGGATCAATCATGGAGGTCATGCGAGGCTGGTCCGGATACCTGTACACGGGTTTAAGCCACAAATGACATGACAGCTGCGGGGCCGAAATTGTAAAATACTGTATGTGTTCAATTCAACCAACGTCCCACTTCCTCTCATCCCCACGACCCCCCATTTTCCGGGCGCTTGATGACCTCGCGTCACCGAAGATCGACACTGGCTTTAAAATAGGAATAGGTTGAAGAATCAGGTGGTACGACTCGTCTATATTTTTATCCACTCCTTTTTCTATTTTACCACTGGCGCTGGCATCCATACATACAGCACCGTGACCGGCATCTCCATTCGTCATGCGTCAAATTCGCCGGATGGTTGAGGAAATTTTATACCCACCACTTTCGCTATCCACCTTGACGCCTTGCCTTTTCTTTCTCTGATCAGCGAGTTTGCTAGTTAGATTCTTGGGGGTCAAGGCGCTGCTATAACCCATCTTGTCCGGGCGAAAGGCTTATTTTCACACACATTGCTGATTCCCCACCCTCTCTTGACGTGCCTGTCCTCCATAGACGACAAGGTCCCGATCCCGAATTACACCATTCCTTGGACGCTTCCTTTCCCTTCCTCGGAACCCTCACCCTCCCTCTTTCTCTCCCACTCATTCCCAACAGAAGAAAGAAAAAAACCGTATTACGAATCCAATGGACCCGTTACCAGATACCCCAGTTCCAACCCTCGGATGGTCACACGTCGGCATCGGCCTCACCTTTATTGCGCTCGGCTCGGTGGTCTCGCAGGCGCTTCACCTCCGTATCGGCTCCTCACTCGTGATCTCCGCCTTGCGCTGCATCGTGCAGCTTACCGTGGTGGCGACTATCTTGCAGCACGTGTTCGCCACCAAGAACTTGTGGAGTGTTGCGGGGATAGCAGGTACGTTCCTCCCCTCGCTCGTGGGAGCGGGGCATTTTTATTACGTGTAGTGACGATGCCCTGACCCTTAAGCCGATTTGCAGTCCTTCTGAACACGCTTGGCACGCTCGAGACCGGTGAGCCATCTAAACTCCGTATGGTTCTCTGGCTTACTCACGCTACTGATCGGAACAGTTGTGGTCAAGGCCAGGAGGAGATGCCAGAATATGGTGCGTGTGACTCATTTCGGTTCAGTGTTGAAGGGCATGGTTTACGGATATTCCCCTTCGTTGATTAGTTTTCTACCGTGCTCTTTGCGATGTTGGCCTCGACCATCCCGGTTGCTATCATGGGAGCGCAATATGCGATGCGCGTTTCACCCTTTTGGACTCCGGAACAATTCAGTCAGTATCGATACGGTTTCTCTCGCGAATGACGTTATCCGACCATCTCGATTCTGACCTGTACACTGTCAGTCCCCGTGATGGGTATGCTATGTGGGAACGCGATCGCGGCCGTTATGGTTGCGCAGAGCTTTATTCTGAAAGAGCTCGAGTAAGTTTGTCCCCTCTTACCATGTTTCCACCTCGCCGAACGCGCGCCAATCGTATGGGGCTTTTGCAGTGAAAACCGCGACAAGACAGAGACGTTACTCGCGTTTGGCGCATCACGCTTCGAAGCCTGTCGTCCGCTCGCGGTTGAAGCTATTCGGCTTGCCATGATGCCTACCATCAACGCAATGAGGTACGCAGGCACCGTTCGCACGCGCGGGTATCACTTCCACTGTTCATTATCTCCTCAAATGCAGCGTGATAGGAATTATCGCGATCCCGGGCATGATGACAGGTGCTATCCTGGGTGGCGCTGACGTGCAACAAGCCGCGCGGCTGCAGATGATCATCATGTTCATGATATCCGCATCGAGCGCGCTCGCGTGCATCGCCGCAACGCTCTTTACGTTGTACGAATGCGTGGACTCGGACCATCGCATCCGCAGCGACCATATCTTCACGCGCCCTCACACGCTCCGCCGTGTCAGCGATGACACCGTCCGGGCCATGATCAGTACTGTCTGGGCAATTCCTCGGTTTATGCGGCGCGCATGGATCCTTGTCGCGAAACAAATGCCACATGAGGAGGAGACAGTCGGCGGCGGTAACGGCCATGACCGAATAATCAACTCGCAATCAGAGCGCTCGCCACTGCTACCCTGAAACGTAGGCGAAGCTGGTTTTGTCGCCACTGGCATAGATAAAGGACACCGGGAGAGAGAGAAAGTGGTGCCGTTGTGTCGGGCTGGTTGAGACATATCGGGAGTTTTGGGGTACTGGTCCAGTTTGTGGGTCGTGGGAGGGTGAGCTATTTCACGTAAAATGGCGGCCAGCGTCGTATGGAAAAGGAAGAAGCGCAGCAGGGGTTGACTCGCTTCTCTCAGGGGGGGCACCGACCAGAGAACACCTCCACCGCGAGGGAGGGATGTTGCTCGGGTTCACAGGCTATCTATCAGTGGTACGATAGAGGCACCATAGGAGAGCCATTTTTGGCGTAATCATGGGACTGGCATTGGTAGATAGTGTATTGAATGGGTCAGCCGAGCGCCAATCGGCGGACATTTCGGCTTGGGATAAAACGGGAGAGCTCTTCGACCTGGATCGCCGTAAACGCAACTTGACCGTGGTCCTGTTCTGTTCTGTGACGATCGAAAGACGTTTGATCGTTGCGACAGCTCTGTATGTCCCTTCACTTCACACTCGCTTTTATATTGATTTGCAACCAACCACTCACACCCCTCTCATCAAGATCCAATGTATACCGTCGTTCAAGAGATTCCGATTAATACGTGTTACCCGGTCAAATGTGACAAGTGTGGCAAGACGACCTGGGCGGTAGGACGTTCCCTGATTTCGTGATTCGCTTGATATTAAGCCAAACTCGCAGGGTTGTGGGAGCCACGTCGAATCGGTGAGTCGACCCGACTTTTTTTTTTGGAAGGGAAGGGTGAGGGTGTGGGTGAAAACTTGTTTTCTGGGCCTGGGTGGGACGGCTTTACGCGCCTAACGTCCGATCGCGGGTTTGGGTTCGTTCGTAACCCTCGATTTTTTGCGCGAGTCGTGTCCAGGTCGTTTATGTCACCCAGTTGTCACCCTCATCGACAGTTGTCAATTAAGGGGGAGGCAGGAGGACCCAACCACCTTGTTTTGCTCTCTTTTTTTTTTCGATTGGAAAGGTTGACGTATGAACAGGTTATGAGTGGGATCAAGGAAGAGGATCGTTGCAAATGCCCCCGTTGATCTGTTCTGTAAAGTAGTTGTTGTTGTGAATG
>Ga0307510_10005792_pt1 | contig 14729 bp, 17 predicted proteins | sample 12_EM_MG_FD_207224 | JGI IMG/M metagenome (GOLD analysis project Ga0307510, IMG submission 207224) | Populus trichocarpa ectomycorrhiza microbial communities from riparian zone in the Pacific Northwest, United States - 12_EM | ecosystem: Host-associated > Plants > Roots > Unclassified | place...
TTGGCATGGATCACTCTGCGGAGTGTTGCCTTAATACTCACACATTCTGTTCATTGCATGCATATATTGGATCAACTACTCTCTGTACCTATCTAGTTGCTTGTAGATTGTGAACACTGTACTTCTCCAGCAATGGGATACATGGTACACAGAACTTGAAGAGTGAGCAAAGTGGATACATTCACTACTGACATCTACTTGAGAATGTGACCAAAGTCAATGATCAATACATCTGTAGGTGAAAAACAAGCAACTAGATACTGGTCATTCCACCCCACATCACAAGGCTTTCCATATCTCTTAGGCAGCTGAAAAACCACCTTTCCAGTTCTTGTATCCTTGATCCTGAGTAGGTAAATCTCCCATAACATGACACCATTAGGGTGGAGCCTGTATGGAGGTGTGTTGGGCAACTGAACAGGTGATGAGCCTGGAGTTCCAAAATCCCACCCCTTTCCATATGAATCAGCATATGCCCCAGCCCAGACCCTTGAGCTATCTACATCAAGGGATCCACATTCATTGTACTTTGTCTCTACCATACCCACTCTCTCTCCAGTTTGGATAGACCAGGCATGAATGACCCCACTAGCCAGACAGAAGACTCTGGATCCATCCCCTGACATATTCAAATCATAAAATCCATCAGGTTCATCTATTGTCAAGAGGAGTTCCCCTTTCTCAGCATCCCAGATGTTAATCTTCTCATCTCCACACCAACAAAAGATTAGCTTGCCATTGATCAGTTGGGCATCTCTCCTATCAAAGCCTTTGGCTGGGGTTTGAAAGGATGCCTTGCAGAGGCCAGTGAAGATGTCCCAGGTCCTCACCAATCCATCTGAATCACTTGTGATAATGATACCATCTTTTGCCTGCAGAGTGATGGACCTGATTTCAGCTGATGTGAGTGATGTGGACTTTGGAGCCCCAAGTGGGTCTTTTGATGAAAAACCAATCTCCCAGAACTTGATTAATCTGTCATAGGATGTTGAGATGAGAGAGGAGGGGGAGGAAAATACCAGGGAGGTGATGTCTTGAGTATGTCCAACAAAGGTCTCAATAAGTTTGGGGGTTGAGCTGGTGATATCCCAAACATAGGCAGTGTTATCACAAGCAACTGCAATGTGTCTGCTATCAGGGGAGAAACAGCAACGGTGAGAGAAATCATCATCTATCTGGAATTCAGTCACAATAACTTCAGAACTGGGGTTTTGAACTTTGACAGCTCCTCTATAGTATGAAACAGACTGAGTGCCATCTGAGGAGAAGGCAACATGAGAGCCATCATATGCATGCCCTATTTGGTGACCATCAATGTCCCACTGCCTGACTTTGTCCTCACATATGGACAGGAGGTGTTGTGGGTCTGTGGGAAAGAAGCTAACATGCTTTACTTTGTCCTCCTGGTTTATGATACAATGGCACTCCCCTGTCTGAATATCCCACAAACGAATTGTGTGATCTTCAGATCCTGAAGCAATCTTGGTGCAGTCTGCTGAGACAGAAACAGACAGAACATAGCCAGTGTGGCCATAGAAGGTTTTAACTACCCCACCAGTCTGTACATCCCAGAGCTTGACAGTATTGTCCTTACTCCCAGATACAAGAGATATCCCATCTGGTGAGTAAGTAACAGATTTAACTGGACCAGCATGCCCAGAGAGAATGGCTGTCTTACTGCCAGTGATTGCATTGAGGATGATGATATCTCCTTTATAAACCCCAGCTGCAATGGTATCATTCCAATAGGAGAGTTCATATACACAGCTACCCATGAAAACTGTACAGAGGCATGTTCCCCATTCAGCTGGAAGGCCCTTGACAATCTGAACCCCTTGTAACAGCTCTGCACTATAGCACTTGTGAAGCCATGACAAAGAAGGGGAAAATGGGAGGGAAGAATGGTAGATGTGGGAAGGGGAGGTGTAGATTGTGTAAAAGTGCTCCAACAGAAATCGCTGGCTATCATTTGTCCACTTGCACAGATCTCCTGCCTAAATAATCATCAGTAGATGTCTCAGTAAATAGTCTTGACAGCACTTACAAAAGTATACCATTTCTCAATATCATTCATAGCATAAACACCAGCATCAAGATTGTTTGTGAGCACAAGGACTTCAATCCAATGCAGAAAATGTGTTGTGAAGAACTGGTCAATTGCTCTCTGCACTTCTCCAACAAATGAGCTGCTGCTGGGGATTTCCACAAGGTGCTTTGTCCAGAAATGGCATGCATACTCCAGGGCATCTCCAATGTGGTCCTTCTTGTGGGTAGAGTGATCTTCAACCTCATTCAGAACAGCATACTCATCCAGGTTGCAGATATTCCTCTTCAACCTCTCCCTCATAAGCCTGAGACATGAAAGTACAATCTCTGCATGATAGACTGCTGGGTCAACAAAAAGCTGCTTGTCCTTGCACCTCTTGTGATCTGTCAGGAAGTCAGGGAATGACTTGTGGAAGATGTGCACAGGGTCTTCTGGGCCATCTGGAATGAGGAGAAGGGAATGGAGGGAGTGGAGGGTGGTGAGGATGCTGGTCATTCTTAGGAGGTCTGAGAGTGCCCTGATGGAGAGAGGGTTAAACACAAGAACCACTGTCCCAACCACAGTCCTGAAGCATCTGTGAATTTCACCATCATCATCATCTGTATCCACATCAGCAACTGCTTGCTCCAGGACCTGGGTGTAAAGGAGGTCAATCCCAGACCTTCCTTCATGGGTAGTGTTCTGTGGGGATGAGATGATCCGCTCCAGCTGTTCAGTGGGTGTTCGATGCCTGAAGCTGACAAGCTTGACAACTGTTGAGGCGTAGATGAAGAATCCTGCTGCCTTTTCACAAAGAATGTCGACATCCGATGGGTTTGGCCAAGCTTCCATGAAGTCAAAGTCGCTTCGGGCTTTGGCAATCTCCGTCAACTGTGTCCTAAAGAACAGCTTGATATCACTGTCCACCGAGGAACGTTCGACATTGTGCAGCCTGAACACTTCTGTGATGGGTCGGAGTGATTTGAGACGAAATCCAGAACGGATGCGGGGTTCAGGGCGACCGGTGATGAAGAATTTGACATTGGGGATCTCTTCCATGTAGCGGGAGAGCAAGGAGAGAATGACAGAGGCGGGTTCTTCATCCTTGCACTCGTCGAGGGCGTCGATGATAACCAGAGTCGGAATGTGGGCAGCTTTGAGCGGACCGACAATGAGCTTCTCAATCTGCGAACAGAGAGACTCCCGTCCTACATCGGGGCGTGCCTTCAAGACCTGGAGCAACTCCTCTCGGAATCGTGGATACTGATATGCAAGCTGGAATGCGAGTGTTGGGAAGATCATCTGGAGATTGCTCCGATCGGCGAAGTCTCGAGAGCAGAAGAAGCTGGCCCCGAGTTTTCCGTCTGCGAACGTCGTCTCGGCGAACGTTTGGGCAATGGTCGATTTCCCGGTCCCGGCCAGGCCGTTCAGCCAGAAGACACGCTGGTCCTGTTCGCTGATCAGCCAACGTTCGATTTCCCCCAGGACATCCTTCCGTGTTCCCCCCAGGCACCCTCGCCTGTTCCCACACTGATACCCAGCGTCTGAGGCACGATGCATCCCGTTGAGGAGGGCGAGGTCTGCGGATTCCTATGCATCGGTCAGGCGATAGAACCAAACGAGATGGAGTGAGACTCACGATGAGTAGGAAGCTCCTTTCGTACATATCTTGTTGCAACGATGTCTAGCAAAAAGGTTAGACACGAGAGAAACAGAGCGTTTAATCCACAAACCTGATAGTCTATCATCGCATCACGGATATCCTCAGCCAGACCGCTAAGCTTGTCCGCATTCGTGACGTTGTTGAAGAATCCCTCGACCTTCCATTGTTCTTCCAGTGGAGCGAGGCCTTGACGAATGTCTTGCAGTTTTCTGCCGATCCACATATGTGAGACTCTGTTCTCAGGCTCAAGAAGTGTAAGCCTACCGTTCCAATTTCTTCCTCCTTCCTTGCTCCTTGATATCACCCTCGGAAACAGGTGCGCAGAGCGATTCAGCGAGTGCTTTGACCCGGGGTGCCAATGCCCCTATCGTTTGTTCGTTTCCCTTCGTTCGCTGGGTCACCCGTCAGAGCTGTGATGGCGTATGCGGGGGATGACCATACCTCGCAATTGTCCAAGATGAAGCACAGACTTGCGGTGATGGACTTGAGTGGGGGGAAGATGTCGGCCGAATCATTCACCCCGCGAAGGAGTAACTTTGCTGTCTCATACGCAGTTGACTTCCAGTTCCGTTTGTTCTCATTCGCGGCAGCGTTTGGCTCGGTGGTTTTGTTAGAACAGACGTCGGCTTCTGACGTGTGGTCAGGAACGGCGGAGGCGTCTGCATTGTCTGAGGGAACGATCAGATACAGCAACTGGAATGGAAATGTTCACGTACTGTCAGGTTCCTCAGTGGACGGAGAGGGATAAACTCGTTCGACTTCTCGACTGGCTCCAATACCCACCACAACCTCGACGTCCGGGTCTGGGCGCGAATGGCTCTGGCTGACTTCCTTTTCGTCAACGTCTGCTTCCCCCCTTTGTCGGGCGCCGTCGTCTCCGCCAGCCGGCATGGGCTCTTGCTGAGTAGATTGATCCCTCGAAAGGTCTCGCTGTACGTCTGTGCTGGTTCTGTTCCCTTCCCCGCCGCAACCGCCCGCTGTGATACGAGGCTCTGGTCGCAGAAGCGAACCTGACGAGCCAGCGATCTCCCCGGGAGTGTTGGCCCCCGTTTTGTCCAGTTTGTGTTTCTTCCCTCTCAGTCGGTCCTTGAGTTTCCTCCCCTTTTTAGAGAGAGAATCAAACATGTTGTCCATGGTGGTGTTTCGGCGTTGGATCAGAGCAGATGTTCGCGGATGGTGGTTGTGATAAGCGGATGGCTTGCCTCGTGGCTTCCACCCACCCGGCGCTCAGCTCGGGTGCGATTCTTCCTGGCAGGCTCTCTGTCGCTTTCAAGCTCCTGCTCTTCTCAAACGACGTGAGGTGGACCAACGCGTTCATTCTTGATGTTCAGGCGGGTCCCATTTCCTGACGTACTTCCGCGGCTCAGACACGTTTCACAAGGTCGAAGGTAATCCCTTCTATGCGCTAACAAAAATACCTACAATTGCGCGAGACCGGGAAGCTGAAGATCGGTGTAGAGATAATATTTGGGATAAACGGGGGTAAGTTTCCTGGACAGCTCTTGCTTATAGAACCAAGACAGATTCAAGGGCTGGCATCAGGTCAACAGGGATCGCAGTGTCAAGTTGTAGATAATCTTGTTGCAGAATTGTTCCCTTTGGCACCCGTCACACCCTGACAACGTCGACAGTAAACAAGTAGATATCATCATGATGAGACACGATAAAGATTAGTGGAAAGACGACGCAGTGTTTGCGGAGAGGTCTCGACTAGTCCTTATAGTCTCCGTCGGACTGTCGAGAAAGAAAAACAGCGATGCATCGATGCGGTTGCCGCGAACAAGACTCACGTTCAAGCGAAACCTCTTGAGCCGGTCTTCTACCACAGCTGGGCCTTTGCCACGTAAAGTGTGAATATTTTCAGCGTGTTCGCATATGGTTCGGCCACTGTATGCGAAAGCCGGAAGATGGATATCGGAGTTTATAAGCAGCGTAGCCAAAGCATTGGAGGTGTGAGCGACACACTCACTGAGCTCAACAACGCAGTCTCCACCAGGTTTTCACCTCCAGGAACAGGACCAGACGCACCCCGCTCTCCCCTTCGAGAATATGAGCCATGGGAGCCCACGAACAGGTCGCATCCCGTCCTCTTGGATCGATCGAAGCAGCAACGGTCTGTCTCCGGCTTCCATATTTACTCCAGTGTCATTGTGCCTTTCGTCAGTCTCCGCACGGCGATCCCACTGCGTTTTCACCGGTCAAGCCCCCAACGTATGGATTTCGACCACGGAAGGGATACCGAAGGCGATGGAACACGAGAAACAATTTCGATGTGGTGTCCATTCATAACCATCCAGCCGTTCGCCTGACGGCTGATGGACACTACGTTTTGGTTCAGTGAATTGTTCCCCCTCTCCTAATATTTGACGTTGTCCTTGACATCCGCTCCCCTCCACTCGGCTCGACAACTCTCGTTGCCCACAACCCAGCGAGTACATGTTTTCCTTCAGACTCCCCCCCTGCTCTCCGTGGCACACCGTGGGGGAGGCAACCGACGGTCCAAGAGTGTGTGTCCACTTGACTTCTTCAGGTTGTTGCTGACCGCGCAATTCTTTTCCAGTTCGGAGGACGCTGTGCTCAAGACATTGCCACCCCCATTCCAGACCCCGGAACTGTCAGCGGCGCTCGTATCGAGTTCCGCGACGAGTCTCTGCACGAAGCCGATGAGTGCGACCTGGGATGATGGGGGGTGCAATGGGGACTTGAATATCACGTTGATCTTTGTGAGTTTTTCCCGTCTCTCAAAGCTCACCCCATCCGCGCTGCTAATCTGGGCTTTTTGGAAAACAGACCAACTTGTTCTCCACGGCCACACACGTTCACTTTCGACGTACAGATCGAGGTCAGACAGGACTCGCAATGAATAAGCTACCACTTCCTCAGGATTGCACTCGTTTCGTTGAGGATCGGCTGTCACCATTTCGAAACTCGGACTCTGGAGGGGTGGCCCACGATCTTCGGGCAGGTGATGGTCACTTGGAGTACCACTATTTCTCCCCCATCGGAAGACCCGCGACCACCGCTCCCATACCATCAACGTCCGGGACACCATCGGTGACGCCCGCCTCGTCGAAGACCTCGAACGAATGAACCGCCTTCCTCTATCACGACGTCATTGAGGAGGAATCCCGGCGAAAACGTACCTCCCCAATAAGCATGAATGCGACCGACACGGAATCTGCACTCTCGCTTCCACGCCAGTCAATTACATCGACCCGGAAGCCGAGTATGAGTGACTCAGCAGATATGGTGAGTATATCGAATTCCCCGGTCGGTCACTACAAGTGTTCCTTAAAAACTTCGTCCAGGGAAAGGGGGGACGTGAAGCTAATGGCGGGGAGGTTGATTCTCACCTCGTACAAAGCTTGGAGAGGCCCTTCTGTAAAGAGTACAGCCCTTTAGATAACGTGCACATCTGAGGACGACTTTTGGGATTCGTGAGGATTATTCGGAGAGCTTCGCAAGTCCTTCTCACCGACACGGAGTCCACCCAAGCCTGGCCCATTCAGACAGGAGATGATCCCTAGAGCCACACCACATGGGGGAACTCTTATTTAAGGCGAATCACCCGGAAGTCCAGGTCCGATCCAAGGACCCCCAGACCAGTGGTATCCGAGAGATATGCCAGGGCCCGGTGGGAGGTTGCTCGTTGCTGGACACGATTTCACAGAGAGGTTGTAGTTATGGAATCGGGTTGTTTTTATGCATTCAATACATGGATATACAGCGTGGATTTTTCCGTTGCAGTGTAATATCTATGTGAGAATAGCCTCAGTTTGTACACCGCCCGTACGCATCGGACGGGGCCCCTGATATTCTGACAGTCATTTATTCCGCAACAAAGGACGATGTAAATGTTAAGGGCATGGATGCGAGCAAGGAGATGACCGGGGATGCCTTGGAACGCAACGAGATTAACAGATTCACGTAATTCTCCCCCCCCCCCTCCGGCCCAAGAGCTCACGGTCGAGTGAAAGGAATTCGCCAAACCTCAAGGTGGGGACGGTCGCCCTTTCCCTGAATCAAGGGCACAACCCGGAATCCGGATGGGATTGAGATTGTTGTCGTGTGGACTCACGAGGGCGGTTGTATAGAGCTACGGTTTAGAATGAATGCTTGGACCTCTTGGGTTGCGTGCACTTCCCCACCCCGTACCGGCCCTCGATCTTAGGATTGCCTGTTGTACTGATGTTTTCATTGTTGCACTATCGACACCAACGCGTATATATAGTGGAAAACGGTGTATTCCATGCGGACTGTCGGATACTGATACGAGACGTAACATCTTCATCTACCCATGGGAGTAAGCGGGTGTAGCCGCCGCAGCTGCGACAAGCTATCGTGATTTTCTACAATCGTCAGGGTGATCGTTGTGTCTCCCGTATCAGTGGGGTCAAGGTCGTTCCAGTACACGGAAGGGATGCCACTCGCAGCGTACCGTGGAAGTGCATTGTGTGCCTTTCTAAAAAAAACCCCACCAAACCACAAACACCGCCTATAGTGCCAGTGGTTCCACAGTGGTGTCGTGTTCGATGGCGGCGGACGCGTCTTTGCTCTCGTCCTTGAGGGAATCGGTAGCAGCGATGTGGCCCCGTGAATCTGCAAGACTCAGGGTAGGCGATGGCCGCGTCCGCGGTTGAAGCCGTGCTGGGTCGAGGAAGTTGACTGCATCAACCTTCAAGTGGTGCCGATGGCTATCGCAGGTCAGAGAGGGACGTGGAGAAATAAAAGGCTAGCGACAACGACACCTGTGCTGAAGACACAGACAATAGTCATCAGCACGGTTCGTCTGAGGGCGGCAGATTGTAAACCGGCGCCTCTCGCCGCGCCCCCGTTTACGCTGACCCACCGATGGTATGTGTTCTTCTCTAGACCAGAAACGGAGTGAGATGCGAGACTGTTTTCATCTTATAAGATACGCGTCGCGTGCGCTGCATGGGCGGAATAGGTTGGATGTGCTGGTACGAGTACCCATCTAGATCTGAATTGTTCAGACAACTTTCGGCTTGGAAATGGAAGAGGGACACGTATCACCATTCGGCTCGGCTGCTCAGACTTCGACGCCATGTAGTCACTTACCGAGGGTAGGATATCGAATGGATCATGCTCGCCCTTGCCCTCAGAGTGGTAGTGGAAACCGCGAGTCTGAGGGATTTCAAGCCGGTGGTCGTTGCTTTCTTGACGATGTTTGCGTCACATAACAGCCAGAATCGATGTAGACTCCATGGTCGCCATCGGACAACAGACGGACCAGTCAACAGACGGGGTGTATTTGAAAGGGGATAGAGCTATTCGACTTCGATCGATCGTAGCATGGCTTCCGGTGTCTACTCCAATGTCACCGTGCCTCTCACCTATTTCACCTATCTCACCGTACGGCGATCTCACTGCAGGCTTACCGTTCAAGCTCCCAACGCATGCATCTCGACCACGGAAAAGAAACCGAAGGCGACACAGGACAAGAGACGATTCCGATGCGTTGCTCGTCCACAATCATCGACTCTTCCCCTGAGGGTTGACAGATACTACATTCTGGTTCAACGAGTCCACTCCCCCCTCTCCTGACATTTTACATTGTCCTTGCAACCCGTTCCCCTCTACTCGGCTCGATCTCCGTTTCCCGCAACCCGGCAAACACAGGTTTTCCTTCAGGTCTCTCCTCCGCTCTTCGTGGCACGTCATGGAGGAGGCAACCACTAGCCCAAGACTCTTTCCTCCGTCTTCAAATCGTTGCTTACCGTGCGTTAATTTTCTTCCCAAACCTCCTCGGAACTATTGGCGGTGCCTGGGTCGAATCCCACGATGAGCCTCCGCACGAAGCCGACGGGTGCGACAACGACGCGGTAAAGGAATGCAATGAAGGCTCGAATACCATGTGATCTTTGTGAGTACTTTTTTCCTGTCCCCAGCACCCACCCCAGTCGTGTTGTTAATCTGAGTTTTCTGGGCAACAGGCCACTCTGTTCTCCGCGACCACAAACACTTTCGTTTTCGGCACACAGAACGAGGTCCGACAGAACTCGCAACAAATGAGCCACCCCCCCGGCATTGCGCTCGCTTTGGTTCGTGGAAGATTAGCTATCACCATTGGAAACCCGGACTCCGGAGGGGCGGCCCACGGTATTCGGGTGGGCGATGGTCGATCGGGGTACTGCTACCCCTCCCCTGATGGAAGATTCACGGCCACCGCTCCTGGTCATATCGTCTATACCTTCGGGACGCTTGCCTTGTTGAGGATTTCGTTAAGCATAGCGAATAGATCACCCCCTTTTTCTATCGTCAGGGTATTAATTCAACTCCAGCGAATGCCTGCCTCTCCGATACACGAATGCGACCGACGCAGAATCTGCACTCATTGCTCCTGTGCCAGTCAAGTCAATCGGCCCACAAGCAAGGTGTGAGTGATTCGGGCGAGGATATGGAATTCCTCGGCTGGTCGCTACAAGTGATCCTTCGAAATTCTGTCCAGAGAAAGGAGATACGTGCAACCGATATCGGGGAGGTCGATTCCTGCTCCTGCTTCGTGCGAGGCTGGGAGGGTCCCTATCTGGGATGCATAGCTTCCCCAAACGGTGAATACAGTGTGAGGATGGATTGCAGGTCGTTCTCACAGATAAGTAGTCCGCTCCATCTGGATCGACGATGGACGGGATGATCTTCAGGCCACACCACCGTGACATTAGGGATCCCTCACCGCGGGCTCGGTCCAGAGACTTCCGAACCAGTTGGAGACGGGACTCGGGAATTCCGAAGTATAACACCGGTCCGGAATCTCATGCACTCACGGCCAGAGTGGAAGATACGACTATTGGAAGGGCGATCCTTCTTTTGCCTAAGAGCCACGCCAGGCATGGTGAGAGGGTCACCGATCAACACTTGGTTACAATTTCGGAGGAGTCGCAGTCATAGGTATTTCATTGCAGTTTAAGCTATATGCGAGACACTTTGGACGCCGTTCGTATCCATCCTGTTAGACGATCCTCGATTTCGGCAATCATTTGATCGACGGGTCCCATACCTGTCATACCGTGCACGAGTCCCGCCCAAAAAAAATATTTGTGATACCTTGATACAGGCCATCTGCTACCATGATCTACTTGGGAGCGAAACAGAATTCACAAACGGTCTTGAGTCCTCCATTGTGGTCTCCGGTTCAACTCGGTCCGTCGAGTCGTCGACGATCATCCCCAGACGGGAAACCATCTCTTCACTCCCTCCTGTGGCACTTACCGTGCTGGATCTTCGCTTTCCCCATCCAGAATGTCGCTCTCGAGGAGCCAATGAAGGTATTCTCTCGCCCACGAATTCTTTGTCGTCAGCTGTTAGTGATGACAGACATGTGAGCTCGTAACGTGGGCCACCAGGGCCGCCAAGAACACGAACGGCGTTCTGCACGCTTGTCGCCTCGAGGAATTTGAGCCACAGACAGGCGTACGAGGAGGCGACACGAAACCTGGAGTGCTTCTTCTGCGACGAGGGCTGGACGCTTCAGTTGAAAGGGGGACCGAACCAAGGCTGACCGGGTCGCTTCAAGTCTAGGGGTCCTCGGGGGACACGGAACCGGAGTGCTAGCAAAGTAAGTGACTCGGGATTAAACCATCCAGCTCAGACACAGAGTATGAGACATATATCAGGGACGGAGGAGTGCAGGGAGGCACGATTGGGTGGTGTGGCGCACTGGTGGTAGGAATATGTTGTTAGCACCTTTCCCGATACAAGTGACCTTTCGAATCTGAATCAGTCGGTTCATTCCTTCCGCGTCTGAAAAGATTCCCCAGGGCAATCAGTGCATAGATCTCGAACACGAACGGGACGCCAAAGGCGAAGGAGTGCAGGGAGACACGATTACGCGATACTATGTGACGCCTGTCCGCAACTGGCACCCGGCTGTTCGCCTGAGGGCAGATAGCCATCTACATTCTTGTTTTCACCCCCGGGATCAGCACTGCAGGCCACCGTACGTAATCTGAGTTCCGATTGAGATTGATTCCCCCTGTCGTCCCCGCCTTCCTGCCACCTGCTCGCCATACTCTCCTAGCTCGTTTCCCGTAGGCCGTTGAGCATGAACCCTTCTTCAGACCTCTCCCCCACTCCTCGCAGCACGCCACAAGAGAAGTAACCACAAGTTCAAAAGCGTGTGTCTTACTGCCCCCCGTCTCCAAACTTTTGCTTACCGCGTTTTCGTTTTCAAGTTTGGAGGATGCTATACTCAAGGTGTTGCCATCCCGCTTTCCGAACCTCCTCGGAACTTCCAGCGTCACTCGCGTCGAATCCTACGACAAGTTCCAGCGTGAAGCCGGCGGGTACGATCGCGACTTTATGAAGAAATACGATGAAGACCCAAACACCACGTTGATCTTCGTGAGTATTCTTTTCGTACATACGTCGGTCGCGGTGTTAATGCAATTCTCATGGGGGTACAGGTCGGTCTGTTCTCCACAGTTACATCCGCTTTCATTATCAACGTTCAGCAAAACCTCCAACCGGATTACCAACAAATGAGCTGCGACTTCTGGGTTGTCGCTTGGAAACGTTCCAACCGACGCCGATACCACCTTCATTCCGTGGAGTGGCTCCGAGCCCATTGTCGTCCGCGTCCAGGCCATCCTTTACTCGAGTTTGGCTGCTTCCCTCCTCGTCGGGCCTGTCGCCATGTTGGACAACCAATGGCTCAATCATTATGCCGAGGTTGAGATGTATGGATCCGCTATCGATGCAGTCGGCATGGGCAAAGCGAAATGAACGGAATTGTCACCTGATACTTCGATTTCGTCATGGAATGTCTAATCCTCATACTTCAAGACGCCCTCCTCTTCCTCGGCTATGCTCTTTCCGACTACCTCTTCTCCCTCCATCAACAGAGTCGTCGCCAGCATCGTCCTCGGTTTCACCTCGTTCGGTCTCCTCTTTTACCTTCTCATCGTTTCCGCCGCCACCCTTTCCTGCAACTGCCCATTCCCAACTCCACTTTCCCTCATCCTTCGCTTCTTGGTTCGGTTCGACAGCGAACACAAAAAGTACCTCAAGAGAACTAAGAAGTGGTTTGGAGATATCTTCTCCCAGAAGAAGAAACAGGCGAGACCAAAGTCTGGTGTTTCCGGCTTGGGCAGGTTCGGTATATTCGACGGAAGCAACGTCGGTGATCACATCGAGTTGCTCATGGCCGGTTTGGATCAGCCGTCCCCGCTCTTCAATAAGGAGACCGATTGGGCAGGCTATGTGCTGGACTCGAACTATATCGCCTGGATGTTCAAGACGCCCATGGACTCGGCGTGCCAAACAACCTTGGGGATGAACGTTGTACCCCATGATAGCCATGATAACGTCAGAGATCAAATCACTCCATTAGAACGGCTCTACGACACGGTGCTCGAGTGTTTCGATCGTTCAAGCGGACGTCCTATGGTCATCCCCAAGCTCAGGAACAAGGCATATCTCAGCGGCAAGGCCCTCCCCCACCTGGCGATCCAGCGCAAGTGCATCGGGGATGAATCCGACAAGGCAATGTCCAAGTCGATCTCCAGCCGACACCCCGTCATGGGATCCAAGCACTACGAGGGTGACTCGGACCTGGAAGCCACTCTGGGTATCATAGATCGCGTGTTCGGCAATTTCGAACCAATGTACCGGCAGAACTTCTCGTTCGCTGTTCCTCACCACGCTTGGATGGGTCATATCCTTCTCTACCACGCCTGGAATGTCCTCAGGAAAGGCGAGCCCTTGCTCGACGATACCAAGGAATTCGTTCTTCATTCGCTTCGATTGGAACCTCCACCTCCTGCGCCAATCGTCGCCGACTGCTTGCTCATCATCGGTTTGGTTCTCGGAATCAAGTTGCACATTGACGACTTGTTGGTCGTTGACAAGAGGTGAGATAAATCTATGCCTTACCTCTCGCATGAGACTAAATTACTCTTTTCTTTGCAGTCACGAACGCAGCCTTCAAATCACGAGGATCTACGAGAAGCTGACCGAGACGTTCAGTAACCCCACTCCGACGACCGAAGAGATCGACCGTGCTCTGGAAGCCATGGAGCTGACTGCTCCCCTCTCTGAGAACGAAATCGCTCAAAAGAGTTATCAATTGTTCCACGTCGTCATGCAGGCTCCGGCCTCTCCGGCCTACTCCCAGGAGAAGAAGTGGGACGCCTCTCGTCTCACCATGTATGGGGCCCACAAGTGGGACAGGTTCTTGCCATGGGTCGAGGAACCTCAAGATATCCTCGTCTTCTTGGACCATCACTTCGACTTGGCTACCCGGCGCGGTCAGGACCAGGACGAGCCGATCCAGAATGCTTTGCGCGTGCTGGCCTACGCTTCCAGTTCTACCACCACCGAGACTCTCAAGCTCTTTGATCCGACCGAGCCTTCTTTCGTTCGCGGCATCTGTTCTGTGTTCCAGGATGACAAGCCGTTCTAGCTTCGTAAGGCCGCTCTCTTCTTCCTTCCTCTTATCGCCGACAGATGGTTCAAACTCCTCACCCGATCATGGAGCCCGATCAAATGAGGAGCTTGTGCGTTGATTAGGCCTCTGCCGTCGACGGTAGCGAGCACACCTACGATGTCCAGAAGGCTATTCTCGCGGTTCTCTTCGGTATGATCAACTCCTCTCATTGGCGTCCGCACACCGCCGTGGAGAAATGGAAGCTCTTGGAGTACTTCACCTCGGTTCCAGACGGCTCTCCGCCATTGAGTTGCATCGACAACCCTGAGTTGATGGAGGCGATCAAGAATGTGGCGAATCCGGGTGCTATGGTGCTTTGGCTTGCGATCCTGTGGATGAAGACAAGGAGTTGATTCCTGAGGTGTGAGAACAGCTGGAGACTGTTACAAAGGAGGTGGCTCAGGGTAGGAGGAGGACGGACCTGGATATGTATCTGTCAGTGATGGATTCAGAGTTGAGGAAGGCCGAAGACGCGTTGACTCAATACAACACGTGGTCCACTGACCCGGCAGCCATCGCTCTGAGGACGAAGATCGACAACCTTCAACAGGCCAGGGCTTCGTTGGTCGCTCTCAAGAGGGGTGAACATTGATCTC
>Ga0307510_10005793_pt1 | contig 14726 bp, 7 predicted proteins | sample 12_EM_MG_FD_207224 | JGI IMG/M metagenome (GOLD analysis project Ga0307510, IMG submission 207224) | Populus trichocarpa ectomycorrhiza microbial communities from riparian zone in the Pacific Northwest, United States - 12_EM | ecosystem: Host-associated > Plants > Roots > Unclassified | place...
CGTTGACACCCCGACCTGCGCCACCTCGGTGCGCAAGTTCAACGCTCAGGCCAACGACATCGCCAACACCGTGGTGCTGTGCATCTCCGCTGACCTGCCGTTCGCCCAGGCACGTTTCTGCGGCGCTGAAGGTCTGGAAAACGTACAGAACCTGTCGACCCTGCGCGGTGCCGAGTTCATCGAGAACTACGGCGTGGCCATTGCTGACGGCCCGCTGAAAGGCCTGACCGCTCGCGCCGTTGTGGTTCTGGACGAAAACGACAACGTCCTGCACAGCGAACTGGTCAAGGAAATCGCTGAAGAGCCTAACTACGAAGCGGCCCTGTCCGTTCTCAAGTAAGCGCTTTTACAATTGTTAACGGCCTGGCCCTGTCCAGGCCGTTTTCATTTGTGTATCAGTGTTTTGCCTCACACCTTGAAACGTAAGGTGTAAGTAAATTGCCGGTAAAGCTGCTTTGCTAATTCCCCATCAGTGCTTATCGTTCAGCCTCCCGTAAAAGAAGCCCACGCGCCCAATGGTTAATCACTCCATGCAATCGTCCCCCCGTAACTCCCGTCGCTGGCTGATCAGCCTGCTTGTCTTGTTGGTGATCGCCGTCCTGTGCTGGAAATTCTGGCCCGCCGGTTCAGCCCACAAGGAGGGCGCTGACAAGGCAGCCGCCGGGCACACCGGGCGTTCGGGGATGATGCGGCCGGGCTTCGGTGGTGGTAGCGGGCCAACCCCGGTACGCGTGGCGCCAGCAGTCACCGGCGACTTCCCGCTGTACTACAAGGCGCTGGGCACGGTGACCGCGCTCAACACCATCAATGTGCGTAGCCGGGTGGGCGGCGAATTGGTCAAGATCAATTTCGAAGAAGGGCAGATGGTCAAGGCTGGAGACCTGCTGGCCGAGATCGACCCGCGCCCGTACCAGAACGCCTTGCTGCAGGCCGAAGGCACCTTGCTGCAGAATCAGGCGCAACTGAAAAACGCTCAGGTCGATGTCGAGCGTTATCGCGGTCTGTACAAAGAGGACAGCATCGCCAAACAGACGCTGGATACCGCCGAAGCACTGGTCGGCCAGTATCTGGGCACGGTCAAGACTAATCAGGCCGCGGTCAACGACGCCAAGCTCAATCTCGAATTTACCAAGATACGCGCGCCGATTGCTGGCCGTGTCGGTCTGCGCCAAGTCGACGTCGGCAATCTCGTCACCGCCAACGACACCACGTTCCTCGCGGTGATCACCCAGACGCAACCGATCAGCGTCGCCTTCACCCTGCCGGAAAACAGCCTCGAAACCGTGCTCGCCCGTTATCGCAGCGGCGCCAAACTGCCGGCTGAAGCGTGGGATCGCGGCGACACCAAACTGCAAGCCACCGGCGTTCTGCAAAGCCTCGACAACCAGATCGACGTCGCCACCGGCACCCTGAAGTTCAAGGCCCGCTACGAAAACCGCGATCAGGCGTTGTTCCCCAACCAGTTCGTCAACGTTCACTTGCTGGCTGACACACTGAAAGGCGTGGTGCTGGCACCGTCAGCGGCTATCCAGTTCGGTACCAACGGCACGTTCGTCTATGCGCTGGACGGCGACAAGAAAGTCACCATCCGCCAATTGAAGATTGGCGCCAGTGATGGCGAAAACACCGTGGTCACCGAAGGCCTGGCTGCCGGTGATCGCGTGGTGCTGGAAGGCACCGACCGCCTGAAGGAGGGCAGCGAAGTGGAAGTGGTCAACGACAGCAATCAAGTGCCGACCACGCCGACCGAACACCTGCAAGGCAAATCTGCCGCCACCCCGACTGACGCTGCTGTTTCCGACAAGGCCAAGAAGGGCGCATGAACATTTCGCGGCTGTTCATCCTCCGACCGGTAGCCACCACCCTGAGCATGCTGGCCATTGTGCTGGCCGGCCTGATTGCTTATCGCTTGCTGCCCGTTTCTGCACTGCCACAAGTCGATTACCCGACCATCCGCGTCATGACCCTGTATCCCGGCGCCAGCCCGGATGTGATGACCAGTGCCGTAACTGCGCCGCTCGAGCGCCAGTTCGGGCAGATGCCGGGCCTGACGCAAATGGCCTCGACCAGTTCCGGCGGTGCGTCGGTGCTGACCCTGCGCTTCAGCCTCGACATCAACATGGACGTTGCCGAGCAGCAGGTGCAAGCCGCGATCAACGCCGCGACCAATCTGCTGCCAACCGATTTGCCGGCACCGCCGGTGTACAACAAGGTCAACCCGGCGGACACCCCGGTTTTGACGTTGGCGATCACCTCGAAAACCATGCTGCTGCCCAAGCTCAATGACCTGGTCGATACGCGCATGGCGCAGAAAATCGCCCAGATCAGCGGCGTCGGCATGGTCAGCATTGCCGGCGGTCAGCGTCAGGCCGTGCGTATCAAGGTCAACCCGGAAGCGTTGGCGGCCAACAGCCTGAACCTGTCGGACGTGCGCACCCTGATCGGCGCCTCCAACGTCAACCAGCCGAAAGGCAACTTCGACGGCCCGACCCGGGTGTCGATGCTCGATGCCAACGATCAGCTGACCTCGCCCGAGGACTACGCCAATTTGATCCTCGCCTACAAGAACGGCGCGCCGTTACGGCTCAAGGACGTGGCGGAAATTGTCGATGGCGCCGAGAACGAGCGTCTCGCGGCGTGGGCCAACAAGAATCAGGCCGTGCTGCTGAACATCCAGCGTCAGCCGGGTGCCAACGTCATTGAGGTGGTCGACCGCATCAAGGCGTTGCTGCCGAGCATCACCGACAACCTGCCGGCCGGCCTTGATGTCACCGTGCTGACCGACCGTACGCAAACCATTCGCGCCTCGGTCACTGATGTGCAACACGAATTGCTCATCGCCATCGCCCTGGTGGTGATGGTGACGTTCCTGTTCCTGCGCCGCGCCAGTGCGACGATCATTCCGTCGGTGGCCGTACCGCTGTCGCTGATCGGCACCTTTGGCGTGATGTATCTGGCCGGGTTCTCGGTGAACAACCTGACCCTGATGGCCCTGACCATTGCCACCGGTTTTGTGGTCGACGACGCCATCGTCATGCTCGAGAACATCGCGCGCTTCATCGAAGAGGGCGACAGCCCGATGCAGGCCGCACTGAAGGGCGCCAAGCAGATTGGCTTTACCCTGATTTCCCTGACCCTGTCGCTTATCGCGGTACTGATTCCGCTGCTGTTCATGGCCGACGTGGTGGGGCGCTTGTTCCGCGAATTCGCCATCACTCTGGCTGTGGCAATCCTGATTTCACTGGTGGTCTCGCTGACCCTGACGCCGATGATGTGCGCGCGCTTGCTCAAGCGTGAGCCAGAAGCACATGAGCAGGGCCGTTTCTACCGCGCCAGCGGTGCAGTCATCGATTGGATGATCGCCGAGTATGGTCGGATGCTGCGCTGGGTGCTCAAGCATCAGCCGCTGACCTTGCTGGTGGCTATCGGCACGCTGGCGTTGACCGTGTTTCTGTACATGGTGGTGCCGAAGGGCTTCTTTCCGGTGCAGGACACCGGGGTGATTCAGGGTATTTCCGAGGCTCCGCAGTCGATTTCCTTCGCGGCGATGGGCGAGCGTCAACAAGAGCTGGCGAAGATCATTCTCGAAGATCCGGCCGTACAGAGCCTGTCGTCCTACATCGGTGTCGACGGCGATAACGCCACGCTCAACAGCGGCCGCTTGCTGATCAACCTCAAGCCTCACGGTGAGCGCGATCTGACCGCCACAGAAGTGATTGCGCGCCTGCAACCGCAGCTGGACAAACTGGTTGGCATCCGTCTGTTCATGCAACCGGTGCAGGATCTGACCATCGAGGACCGCGTCAGCCGCACGCAATACCAGTTCAGCATGTCTTCGCCGGATTCCGAACTGCTCAGCCAGTGGAGCGGCCGGCTGGTCGAAGCGCTGGCCCAGCGTCCGGAACTGACCGACGTCGCCAGTGATTTGCAGGACAAGGGTTTGCAGGTCTATCTGGTGATCGACCGCGATGCCGCCTCACGCCTGGGCGTTTCGGTGGCGAACATCACCGATGCGCTGTACGACGCCTTCGGGCAGCGACAGATCTCGACCATTTACACCCAGGCCAGCCAGTACCGCGTGGTGCTGCAGGCCCAGGCCGGGGAGAAGATCGGCCCGCAGGCGCTGGACCAGATTCACGTCAAGACCACCGATGGCGCACAGGTGCGCCTGTCGAGTCTCGCCCACGTGGAAGAGCGTCAGGCGCAACTGGCGATCACCCATATCGGCCAGTTCCCGGCAGTGATGATGTCGTTCAACCTCGCACCCGGCGTGGCGTTGGGGCATGCGGTCGACATCATCGAGCAGGTACAGAAAGACATCGGCATGCCCGTCGGCGTGCAGACCCAGTTCCAGGGTGCAGCGGAAGCTTTCCAGGCGTCGTTGTCGAGCACTTTGCTGCTGATTCTGGCGGCAGTGGTGACCATGTACATCGTGCTGGGCGTGCTGTACGAGAGCTACATTCACCCGATCACCATTCTTTCGACCTTGCCATCGGCGGCGGTCGGCGCCTTGCTGGCGTTGCTGCTCAGCGGCAATGACCTGGGCATGATCGCGATCATCGGTATCATTCTGCTGATCGGTATCGTGAAAAAGAACGCGATCATGATGATCGACTTCGCCCTCGATGCTGAACGCACCCAAGGCATGGCGCCGGAACAGGCGATTTATCAGGCGGCGCTGCTGCGCTTCCGGCCAATCCTCATGACCACGCTGGCGGCGCTGTTCGGTGCGGTGCCGTTGATGCTCGCCACCGGCTCCGGGGCTGAATTGCGTCAGCCGTTGGGTCTGGTAATGGTTGGCGGTCTGCTGGTGAGCCAGGTGCTGACGCTGTTCACCACGCCAGTGATCTACCTGTACTTCGACCGCCTCGGCCGGCGCTTTGGCAAGACCAATGCCGACACTGAAGAGGTGTCGGTATGACTACTGTCCGTACACATAACCCCTGTAGGCCTTCGCCTGCTCGCGATGAGGCCGGCACCTGCGACATCAATGTAAACAGACACACCGCTATCGCGAGCAGGCTCACTCCTACAGGGGATTGGTGTGACGTTGGGGATTGCGGTCAATGAACCTCTCCGGTCCTTTCATCAAGCGCCCGGTGGCGACGATGCTGCTCAGCCTGGCGATCATGCTGCTCGGCGGTGTGAGTTTCGGCCTGCTGCCAGTGGCGCCGTTGCCGCAAATGGACTTCCCGGTGATCGTCGTGCAGGCCAGCCTGCCCGGTGCCAGCCCGGAGGTCATGGCATCCACCGTGGCGACGCCGCTGGAGCGCTCATTCGGTGCGATTGCCGGCGTCAACACCATGAGCAGCCGTTCCAGTCAGGGCTCGACCCGGGTCATTCTGCAATTTGATCTCGACCGCGACATCAACGGCGCGGCGCGGGAAGTGCAAGCGGCGATCAACGCTTCGCGCAACCTGTTGCCGAGCGGGATGCGCAGCATGCCGACCTACAAGAAGGTCAACCCGTCGCAGGCGCCGATCATGGTGCTGTCGCTGACGTCGGACGTGCTGGAAAAAGGCCAGCTCTACGATTTGGCTTCGACCATTTTGTCCCAGAGCCTTTCACAGGTGCAGGGCGTCGGCGAAGTACAGATCGGCGGCAGTTCGCTGCCGGCGGTGCGTATCGAACTCGAACCGCAGGCGCTGAATCAGTACGGTGTAGCGCTCGACGATGTGCGCAAGACCATCGCCGATGCCAACGTACGCCGGCCGAAGGGTTCGGTCGAAGACGGCCAGCGTTTGTGGCAGATCCAGGCCAATGATCAGCTGGAAAAAGCCAAGGATTACGAATCACTGATCATCCACTATGCCGATGGCGCAGCGCTGCGCCTCAAGGACGTGGCCAAGGTCAGTGATGGCGTCGAAGACCGCTACAACAGCGGCTTCTTCAACGATGACGCGGCGGTGTTGCTGGTTATCAACCGTCAGGCCGGCGCCAACATCATCGAGACGGTCAACGAGATCAAGGCACAGTTGCCGGCCCTGCAAGCGGTGTTGCCGGCCAGCGTGAAGCTGAATCTGGCCATGGACCGCTCGCCGGTGATCAAAGCCACCCTGCATGAAGCCGAGATGACCTTGCTGATTGCCGTGGCGCTGGTGATTCTGGTGGTGTTTCTGTTCCTCGGTAACTTCCGCGCCTCGCTGATTCCGACATTGGCCGTGCCGGTGTCGCTGGTCGGCACCTTTGCGGTGATGTACCTCTACGGTTTCTCGCTGAACAACCTGTCATTGATGGCGCTGATTCTGGCCACCGGTCTGGTGGTGGACGACGCCATCGTGGTGCTGGAGAACATTTCCCGGCACATCGACGAAGGCGTCAAACCGATGCAGGCCGCGTACCTCGGGGCCAAGGAAGTCGGGTTTACCTTGCTGTCGATGAACGTCTCGCTGGTGGCGGTGTTCCTCTCGATCCTGTTTATGGGCGGGATCGTCGAGAGCCTGTTTCGCGAGTTTTCCATCACCCTGGCCGCAGCCATCGTCGTGTCGCTGGTGGTTTCCCTGACGCTGACGCCGATGCTCTGTGCCCGTTGGCTGAAGCCGCACACACCCGGCCAGGAAAACCGCCTGCAACGCTGGAGCCGCCGCACCAACGACTGGATGGTCGGCAAATACGCCAGCAGCCTCGACTGGGTGCTGCGCCACCGGCGTCTGACCTTGCTCAGCTTGCTGATCACCGTCGGCGTCAACGTTGCGCTGTATGTAGTGGTGCCGAAAACCTTTATGCCACAGCAGGACACCGGCCAATTGATCGGTTTCGTACGCGGCGACGATGGCCTGTCGTTCAGCGTGATGCAGCCGAAAATGGAAATTTTCCGCCGCGCCGTGCTCAAGGACGAAGCGGTGGAAAGTGTCGCCGGGTTCATTGGCGGCAGCAACGGCACCAATAACGCCTTCATGCTGGTGCGTCTGAAGCCAATCAAGGAGCGCCAGCTCAACGCGCAGAAAGTCATCGAGCGCCTGCGCAAGGAAATGCCCAAGGTCCCCGGTGCGCAACTGATGCTGATGGCCGATCAGGATCTGCAATTTGGCGGCGGCCGCGAACAGACCACGTCGCAGTACAGCTACATCCTGCAAAGTGGTGATCTGGGCGAGTTGCGCAAGTGGTATCCAAAAGTGGTTACCGCGTTAAGGGCCTTGCCGGAACTGACGGCGATTGACGCCCGAGAGGGAGCGGGTGCCCAGCAAGTGACGTTGATCGTCGACCGCGATCAGGCCAAGCGCCTGGGGATCGACATGGACATGGTTACCTCGGTATTGAACAACGCCTACAGCCAGCGGCAGATTTCGACGATCTACGACAGCCTCAATCAGTATCAGGTGGTCATGGAGGTCAATCCGAAATACGCCCAGGACCCGGTGACGCTCAAGCAGGTGCAGGTGATCACCGCTGACGGTGCGCGGGTGCCGCTGTCGACGTTCGCTCATTACGAAAACAGCCTGGAAGACGACCGCGTCAGCCACGAAGGCCAGTTCGCCTCCGAAGACATTTCCTTCGACATGGCCGAAGGCGTGACGGTGGAGCAGGGCAGTGCTGCGATCGAGCGGGCGATTGCCAAGCTCGGCCTGCCGGAAGACGTCATCGCAAAAATGGCCGGCACCGCCGACGCCTTCGCCGCGACGCAAAAGAGCCAGCCGTTCATGATTCTCGGGGCGTTGCTGGCGGTTTATCTGGTGTTGGGTGTGCTGTATGAAAGCTACATTCATCCGCTGACGATTCTGTCGACCCTGCCGTCGGCCGGTGTCGGCGCGTTGCTGTCGATCTATGCGCTGGGCGGCGAGTTCAGCCTGATCTCGTTGCTCGGGTTGTTCCTGCTGATTGGCGTGGTGAAGAAAAACGCCATTCTGATGATCGACCTCGCGTTGCAACTGGAACGGCATCAGGGCTTGTCGCCGCTGGAATCGATCCGCAGCGCCTGTCTGCAACGCTTGCGGCCGATTCTGATGACCACCCTGGCGGCGATTCTCGGTGCCTTGCCGTTGCTGCTCGGCCGGGCCGAAGGCGCGGAAATGCGCCAGCCGCTGGGCCTGACCATCATCGGCGGGCTGATTTTCAGCCAGGTGCTGACGCTTTACACCACCCCGGTGGTTTACCTCTATCTTGACAAGCTGCGCCATCGTTTCAACAAATGGCGTGGCGTGCGCACTGACGCCGCTCTGGAAACTCCGCTATGACTGACCGTTCGCTTTTCAATCTGGCCACTGTTCGCGGCTCGCGTTTGCTGAGCCTGTCGCTGTGCGTGGCGATGCTCAGTGCCTGCGCCGTCGGCCCGGACTACCAACGGCCGCAAACTGCGGAAATCGCCCAGTACAAGGAGGCCGAGGGCTGGACCCAGGCCAACCCGAGCGATTCGCTGGCCCGTGGTGCCTGGTGGGAGTTGTATGGCGATCAGCAGCTCAACGGCTTGATCGAGAAACTCAACAATTCCAACCAGACCGTCGCACAGTCGGAAGCCCAGTACCGTCAGGCTCAGGCGTTGGTGCGCAGTGCCCGTGGCGCGTTTTACCCGAAAGTAGACTTGAGCCTCGGCAAGACCCGCTCCAGTCAGGGCACTGGCAGCAGCAGTTCGAGTCTGAGCAGTTCTTCCAGCGGTATCCGCGACACCTATAACGCCGAACTGGGCGTCAGTTGGGAAGCGGACGTGTGGGGCAAGCTGCGCCGTGGACTGGAAGCCGATGAGGCCAGCGCCCAGGCCAGTTTTGCCGATCTGGCTGCGATGCGCCTGAGCCAGCAATCGGAGCTGGTGCAGAACTACCTGCAACTGCGCGTGATCGATCAGCAGAAACGCCTGCTCGAAGCCACGGTCGCCGCCTACGAACGCTCGTTGAAGATGACCCAGAACCAGTACCGCGCAGGGGTTTCCGGGCGCGATGCGGTGGCGCAGGCACAGACACAACTGAAAAGCACCCAGGCCGATCTGGTTGACCTGATCTGGCAGCGCGCGCAATTCGAAAATGCGATTGCTGTGCTGACCGGGCAAGCCCCGGCGGATTTCAACATTGCCGAAGTGCAGACCATTCCAAAGCTGCCGCAAGTGCCGTTGAGCCTGCCCTCGCAGTTGCTCGAGCGGCGCCCGGACATCGCTTCGGCGGAGCGTTCGGTGATCGCTGCCAACGCCAACATCGGCGTGGCCAAAGCGGCGTATTACCCGGATCTGAGCTTGAGTCTGAGCGGCGGCTACAGCAGCAGTACTTCGCAGAACCTGGTCAGCCTGCCTAACCGTTTCTGGTCGGTGGGGCCGAAACTGGCGCTGCCGCTGTTTGACGGTGGCATTCGTTCGGCGGAAGTCGACCGCACCGAGGCGGTGTATGACCAGACCGTGGCCAAGTACCGTCAGACCGTGCTCGACGGTTTCCGCGAAGTTGAAAACTATCTGGTGCAGCTCAAGGTGTATGAAGACGAAGCGGCGGTGCGCCAGGAGGCGCTCGATGCGGCGCGCGACTCCCTGCGTCTGACGGAGAACCAGTACAAGGCCGGTTTGATTGCTTACATCGACGTCGTGGTGGTGCAAGCCACGGCGCTGAGCAATGAGCGCAGCGTGCTGAACATTCTGCAAAGCCGCTTGATCGCCAGCGTGCAGCTGATTGCGGCGCTGGGCGGTGGTTGGGATGGGCAACTGGATGTGAGCGATAACACCCGCTGAAGGTTGGCTTCACTGATCATTCCCACGCTCTGCGTGGGAATGCAGCCCGGGACGCTCCGCGTCCCATCCAGAGCCGAACGCAAAGCGTCCGCAGAGGCATTCCCACGCAGAGCGTGGGAACGATCGGGTAAAGCCGTGAGCGCTGGGCAAGAGCCTCGTCGGACGATCGAACAAGCGTTTCATCGGCTTGATGGCCAATTGCTCACTTTGTCAGTGCGTTCTTCTGTGCAATCAGTACAATCGCCGCCTTTGCCCGACCGAGAACGGACGCAATCCGCGTTGGGTGGCCACGAGAATTCCCATGCTCATCGGTAGTTATTCCTCCACGCTGGTTTTCATTTCGTTGTGTGTGGCGATTCTCGCTTCCTACACCGCGCTCGACCTTACCGGTCGCATTGCCACGGCCAAGGGCCGGGCGGTGCATTTCTGGACCGCCGGCGGTGCGTTTGCCATGGGCATCGGCGTCTGGTCGATGCATTTCATTGGCATGCTGGCCTTCAAACTGCCGATCGACCTGGGCTATGACATCGCCCTGACCGCGCTGTCGCTGCTCATCGCCGTGTTGTCCTGTGGATTCGCCTTATGGTTGGTCAGTCAGCCGAAACTGCCGATTCTGCAACTGGCGTTCGGCGCGCTGATCATGGGCAGCGGGATCAGTGCCATGCACTACACCGGCATGGCGGCGATGCGCATGACGCCGGGGATCGATTACGATCCGACGTTGTTTGGCGCTTCGCTGCTGATTGCCGTCGGCGCCTCGGCGGCGGCACTGTGGATCGCTTTCCGCCTGCGTCAGCATTCGCCTTATGTGCGACTGATTCGGGGCGGGGCGGCGATCATCATGGGCATCGCCATTGTCGGCATGCATTACACCGGCATGGCCGCCGCGCAGTTTCCTGATGGCAGTTTCTGTGGTGCCACCGTCAATGGCTTGAAGGGCAATGGCCTCGACAGCCTGGTGTTGATCACCACGCTGGCGGTGCTGTCGATTGCCTTGCTGACCTCGATTCTCGACGCGCGCCTCGAAGCGCGTACCGCTGATCTCGCGCACTCGCTGACCGTGGCCAACCGCGAACTTACGCAACTGGCCCTGCACGACACCCTGACCGGCCTGCCGAACCGCATGCTGCTGGACGACCGGATCAATCAGGCGATGAAAAAGGTCAACGAGCAGGGCGGCTGTTTTGCCTTGATGTTCATCGATCTGGACGGCTTCAAACCGGTCAATGATGCGTTCGGTCATCACATGGGCGATCAGTTGTTGCGCGAAGTCGGTGTGCGTCTGCGTGAAGACTTGCGCAGCCTCGACACACTGGCGCGGATCGGTGGCGATGAATTCGTGCTGCTGGTGCGTCTGACCGAACCCGATGACGCACTGGGACTGGCGGCACGTCAGGTCGGCCTGATCGCGCAATCATTCCGCGTCGCCGAACATGATTTGCAGATATCCGCCAGCGTCGGCATCGCCCTGTACCCGGGGAATGGCCAGACCGCGCAGGAACTGCTGATGAACGCCGACGCGGCGATGTACCACGCCAAGGGCGGCGGCAAGAACGGTTACAGCTTTTTCGACGCGTCGATGAACAACAACGCGCGCAAGCAGTTGCAGTTGTTGCAGGACCTGCGCGCAGCGCTGGAGCACAGCCAGTTCAGTTTGCATTACCAGCCGAAGTTCGACGCCGCCAACGGCCGTCCGGTCGGGGCTGAGGCGTTGCTGCGTTGGCAGCATCCGATTCACGGCATGCTGATGCCGGACAAGTTCATCGAACTGGCGGAGAAATCCGGGCTGATCATTCCGATCGGTGAATGGGTGCTCAATGAAGCCTGTCGGCAAATGCGCGAGTGGTACGTGCTCGGTTACACCGATTGGCGTATCGCGGTGAACCTGTCGGCGCTGCAGTTCTGCCACGCCGGACTGGTGCGCAGCGTGGCCAAGGCGTTGGCCACGCATCACTTGCCGGCGAACAGCCTGACGCTGGAAATCACCGAGACCACGGCCATGAGCGATGCCGATGCGAGCATGACGGTGTTGCAGGAGTTGTCGGACATGGGCGTCGATCTGTCGATCGATGACTTCGGCACGGGTTATTCCAGCCTGATGTACCTCAAGCGTTTGCCGGCCAACGAGCTGAAGATCGATCGTGGCTTTGTGCGCGATCTGGAGCATGACAGTGACGATGCCGCGATTGTTTCGGCGATTGTCGCATTGGGCCAGGCGCTCGGTTTGCGCATTGTCGCTGAAGGTGTTGAAACCGGTGTGCAGCAGGCGTTTCTGACTGAGCTGGGATGTGATTCGTTGCAGGGTTATCTGTTGGGGCATCCGATGCCGGCGGACAGATTCATGCAGGATATTGCGCGCGGCAAGCCGGTGGCGGCGGTCTGATCGACCGCGCTATCGTTCTTCGCGAGCAGGCTCGCTCCCACAGGGACGGCGTGGTGCACGAATGCAGTCTGGGAGCGAGCCTGCTCGCGAAGGCGTCCGGCCAGACACAACAGACCTCATGCAAAACCCGCCAATGGCGGTTATTCTTCCCCCCGACTGTTACGTGTGCATTGGGGGAGAAAGGCCAGCATGGATAAAGTCATTGTGATCACCGGTGGCGGGCGCGGGATTGGCGCCGCCACGGCGCTGTTGGCTGCCGAGCAAGGCTATCGGATCTGCATCAACTATGAGCAAGACGAGCAGGCTGCGCAAAGCGTGCTGGAGCAAGTCCGTGCATTGGGCGCACACGCCATCGCCGTGCGCGCTGACGTCAGCATCGAAGACGAAGTGATCGCGCTGTTCCAGCGGGTCGACAGCGAATTGGGTCGTGTCACTGCACTGGTGAACAACGCCGGTACCGTCGGACACAAATCGCGGGTCGATGAAATGTCCGAATTCCGCATTCTGAAAATCATGAAAACCAACGTTCTGGCGCCGATCCTCTGCGCCAAGCACGCGATTCTGCGCATGTCGCCCAAGCACGGCGGGCAGGGCGGCAGTATCGTCAACGTGTCGTCAGTGGCTTCACGCCTTGGTTCGCCCAACGAGTACGTCGATTACGCGGCCTCAAAAGGTGCGCTCGACACCTTCACCATCGGCTTGTCCAAGGAAGTCGCGGGCGAGGGGATTCGGGTCAACGCGGTGCGCCCGGGTTACATCTACACCGATTTCCACGCGCTGAGCGGCGATCCGGATCGGGTCAGCAAGCTGGAGTCGGCGATTCCGATGGCCCGTGGCGGACGGCCGGATGAGGTGGCGGAGGCGATTGTCTGGTTGTTGTCGGACAAGGCTTCGTATGCGACCGGGACGTTTGTTGATTTGGGTGGCGGGCGCTGATCGTTGGGATTTGTGTTGCCTGATCCGGCCCCATCGCTGGCAAGCCAGCTCCCACAGGTTTCTGTGTCGTACACAACATACGCGGTGACATAGAACACTGTGGGAGCTGGCTTGCCGGCGATGGGGCCACTGCAGTCAGCAACAATCTGTCAGAACGACCGCACAATCCGCCCCAACGTCTCCATGGCCTTTTCCGAATCCTCGGTCCACGGGCTGCCATAGTTCAACCGAATACAATTCCTGAACCGCTGCGTCGGCGAGAAAATCGGCCCCGGCGCAATGCTGATGCCTTGCGCCAGTGCCATCTGAAACAACTTCAACGAATCCATCTGCGGCGGCAATTCCAGCCACAAAAAGTAGCCGCCCGCCGGTTGGCTGACCCGCGTCTGCGCCGGGAAATAGCGGGCGATCGCCGCAAGCATCGCGCTCTGCTGTTCTTCCAGCGCATAACGCAATTTACGCAGATGCCGATCGTAACCGCCGTGTTGCAGATAGTCGGCAATCGCCGCTTGCGCCGGCATTGAGGCACACAGTGAGGTCATCAGTTTCAGCCGTTCGATCTTTTGCGCGTAGCGGCCGGCGGCGACCCAGCCGATGCGGTAGCCGGGGGCCAGGCTCTTGGCGAACGAGCCGCAGTGCATCACCAGACCTTCAGTATCGAAGGCCTTGGCTGGTTTTGGTGCCTGCTGGCCGTAATAGAGTTCGGCGTAGACATCATCTTCGATCAGCGGCACCTGATGGCGGCGCAGCAGTTCGACCAATTCCTGTTTCTTCGCCTCGGGCATGGTGGCGCCCATCGGGTTCTGGAAGCTGGTCATGCACCAGCAAGCCTTGATCGGGTGGCGTTCCAGGGTTTGCGCGAGCACGCCGAGATCGATGCCATCGCGCGGGTGCACGGGGATTTCCACGGCTTTGAGTTTCAGCCGTTCCAGAACTTGCAGACTGGCGTAGAACGCCGGCGCTTCGATGGCGACCAGATCGCCCGGTTCGGTGACGGCTTGCAGGCACAGGTTCAGCGCTTCGAGGGCGCCGTTGGTGATCAGCAACTCTTCCATCGGCAGCATCAGGCCGCCGACCATGTAGCGCAGGGCGATCTGCCGGCGCAGTTGCGGGTTGCCCGGCGACATGTCGGTGACGACCATGCGCGGGTCCATCTCGCGGGCGGCACTGGCCAGCGAGCGCGACAGGCGTTGCAGTGGGAACAGCGTCGGGCTGGGGAACGCTGAGCCGAAGGGCACGGTGCTCGGGTCCTTGATCGAATCGAGTACCGAGAACACCAGTTCACTGACGTCGACTTCGGTGGAGTCGTTGACGTGGCTACTGATCACCGGCTCTGAGAACGGGCTCGGCGCGTGAGTGTTGACGAAGTAGCCGGAGCGCGGTCGGGCGCGGATCAAGCCACGGCGTTCAAGCAGGTAATAGGCCTGGAACACCGTGGACGGGCTGACGCCGTAGGTCTGGCTGGCGTAACGCACCGAAGGCACGCGCTGGCCGGGGCCGAGGACGCCGGAGCGGATCAGTTCAGCGATGTCGTCGGCGAATTTTTCGTAGCGTTTCATCGAGGAGCCTTGGTGCTGGTTGATGATGAGGTGTGTCAGGGGAACTGCCCCTCACCCTAGCCCTCTCCCAGAGGGAGAGGGGACTGATCGGGGGATGCTTGTGAACTACACCGACCTGAAAGTGCTTCGCTGAATCCATAATCGACTCGGCCTGAAAGTGCTTTGCTGAATCCCAATCGACTCGGTCTGAAAGCGTTTTGCTGAA
>Ga0307510_10005794_pt1 | contig 14725 bp, 12 predicted proteins | sample 12_EM_MG_FD_207224 | JGI IMG/M metagenome (GOLD analysis project Ga0307510, IMG submission 207224) | Populus trichocarpa ectomycorrhiza microbial communities from riparian zone in the Pacific Northwest, United States - 12_EM | ecosystem: Host-associated > Plants > Roots > Unclassified | place...
TCGCTTACAAACTCAGCCTCCCGCCCACCTGGAAAATACACGACGTATTCCACGCCTCCCTTCTTACGCCTTACAAAGAAACCGATCAGCACGGTCCCAATTTTATCGAACCACCACCTGACATTATTGAAGGTGAAGAAGAATGGGAAATCGAACAGATAATCAAAGAATGTACATATGGGCGGTGGAAGAAGAAACAATATCTTGTAAGATGGAAAGGATACTCTCCTGCACATGACTCATGGGTCAACGCTGAAGAACTTCACGCACCTGAACTCTTAGCCGATTTCCAGGTTGCGCACAGCATAAAAACCCTCTCACTGGACGACACATCCCCATCATGCCCCGCAAACCAGTCGTCGACTACAGCCAACCCCAGCCCTCCTTCTACTTTTTCTGTTCCCTCTTCAGAGACCCGTCTATCTACCCCAACCCCTACAAATTCCACAAATTTGTGCCAGACTCAGGACCAAGAAACAAGGAGACAGGACTTCCGATCGTTTATACTAGGATTCACGCCACATTTGAACACTCTCTGGAGCACTCCCACTTCTGCTGAGACTACCGCTGCATCTACCACCGCTGAATGTCCTTCACCCCACGTCTATTTCCCCCCAGTGCCATTAACTATGTCGAGCAATTTGGCAACGTCGTTATACTCACCCGTGTTTACCAATCTGGTAACACCATATCCCACTGCTCTACCTTCGTCAGAACAGGAACAAACGAGCCCACCTTTGTCAACACCCACTGCATTGTCAAACGCGATTTCATCCACATCAGAACCATCACATCCACCCGCGAGCATCAGCAACCTCCCACAGACACCACTATCCCCAACCCCTACCCACTTGAGCATTTCAGTAGCGTGTTCCCCAGATGTCCCCCTAACGACAACACCCTCACCATTGGAGATAGCTGAAGCACTCATGGAGCTACGATACCCAGACGACGACCCACTACCTACCCCCCAGCCATTAAAACGAGCCGCCTCCCCTTCACCTTCTATCCCATGCAAACGCGCACGTGTTTCTTACCCCTATTGTCTCAAATGTCACGATGAGACACCAGACCACCTGAAGGAGGACTGCCCACTCTGGGTCTTCTGTGGGAGATGCTACTCCCCTCTTCACGCTCATGAGGAATGCCCCACCTCCCATCGCAACTGCACTGAGATGACTTGCCTGGTACCAGAAACACACGCCAACTATGGGATGTTCTGCACACACAACAGTGGATACGAAACACTAGCAGCTATATGGGTTGACGGACATAGCGACCTGACACTCCGCGCATACGACACACTAGGAGCCACATGGGAAGACATCGGCGATGACATGCTTATTGGCACTCCGGACCGACATTCCTGAAGTCACGTGGTAGTAACTTTCTAGGAAGGGCGTCATGTTATGTTCTTGGGTTCATGCAGGGTGCATTTTTCATTTTCCACCTGCTTACTAAGCCTTTCCCATCACGTGACCAACCACCTATCCACCTCGATCACATGACCAATCACCTGACTAGTCACCTGACCACCCACATGACCAGTCACATGCCATTCCAGTCACCTGTTCCTCAAAGTTACCTGTCCTATATCACCTGCTCCCAAGTCACCTGCGCATCACCTGATACTCCCTCACCTGACCTCACATGACCCTATCCCTACCCCTGACTCGTCTCTATTCGCTTACCTCAGCCTCGCTTCCGGATTCTCGGCCCGTTTACTATACTTTCTTCATAGCCTCATTCCATGACTCATACTGACTCCCCCTTTTTTGTTACCTTCACGCGCGAGTCAGTTCCGCAGTATATGACTCCATCTTTTGGACTATGACTCGTTACTAGTACAAGTACTCGTCGTATTAGGCCTTAGTCATACAGCCTCTTTACATGTATATAAACCCTTGTGTTTTCCTAGAGTTGGGCCTTAAGCCTGACTTGGTTTAATCCCAAGTGTTGTAGCTTCCACAGTGCCTTCAGTTTTCGCCCGCACTCCGTGCAAGTCGTCTCGAACATCGTCGAGACTCCCCTCTACATCTTTCATTATCCCCACTAGTGTCTTGCACGCGTGCAGACCCATCATACCAGCGCATCCAAGGGCCAGTGTTCGCTACCTGCGATCCCTTGAAGTACAAGTCCCACCGCCGTTATACAAACCCGTGCACATCGCACCTTAGGGTCCTTGGCCCTTAACACTTAACATAAGTCAGGCTTTCCTCGAACATCCTTGAAACATAGGACAAACACCAGTTACACCCTGGCAGCAGTAGTACTTATCAGAACTCTTGAACAAAACAAGAGAGTCCACAGGAGACAACAAGACAATCTCCCAGCACATGTCAAAGGTGAAGCATACTTTGAATACCATGGAACCAGACATAAAGACACTGGATACTATGTCGATCTCCCAAAGAAAACACATGGAGCTGTTGAATTCATCAAAGTAGAAGACAACGACTTTTGGGTAAAAATCCTCTGGAAAGACAACCAGTGGTATACAAACCAAGGAGGAGTACTTCACACCTCACAACTCAGTACTTGGAAAGAAACAGACCCTCAACACCCGCATTATGTTAACCCAGAACACTATAGCCCAACGCTCCACACCACTGTCGAACAATCACCAGATGAAGAAATACTTGCAGGAGGAGTTCACCACATTGCAACCCTCCAAGGAAGTAACCTGTTCACAGAACAAACCCCTATCCTTCCCCAAATCGAAACAGTAGTCCGACAAGGCATCCAAATCCCTCTTCATACCACCCCAGCCGCTGCCATTCATCCCTGGTTATCCATCCAAACCACAATGGCAGCACAACAGGAGGAAATTAATGTCGCTACTAGGCAAAGCGAACAGGAAGCACAGAGAATCAATGTCATCACTAGCCCTGCCAATGGTTCTCTTAAAGGAATCCACCACCCATCTTCACTGGAGATAGGAGCACAACCAGAAAGTTTATAAACAACTTTGATCTCTGGAAGGCAATCAACTGACACAACGACACCATGAGGAAACCTTTTTCCAGAGTCGTTACCCTTCTCACCTACATGGACGGTCCCCTAGTAGACGCTTGGAAGGAGGAACAAATGCACAGACTCCAGGAAGCAATGGACAATGGAGCTCAGGAGACAGACAAAGATCTCTGGGATAGCTTCATAGAAAGGTTCAAAACAGCCTTCACCAACCAAAACCAAAGGGAAGAAGCCTATCAGAAATTATGCAAACTCAAGCAAGGAGAAAGCCTTGACAACTTCTTTGCTAAATTCAAACAACTTGCCCATGAAGCAGGAGTTCCCCTAGACAACAAGGGAACTATCGAAACCCTCAAACATGGCATGAACCAACCACTCACCAGGGCAGTTATACAATCCCCCAGTTTCAACCCAAACGCAGACATCCCATGGACCTTTAAAAAATGGGAAGACCAGGCCAGAATGTCCCACCAGAAATGGCTGGCCACCACTCAATTCAGCCAACAAAGGCAAGGACTATATAGAGCCTTTGGATTGTCACCCAAGCAAAACCAAGGGAAAAGCAACCAACATGGAAGAAACAGAACTTCTGGACCACGCACCACCTCTCAAGGAGGATATGCCATGGACGTCAACGCTAACAGAATGGGACAAACACATTCTGATGCTAAAAAGCAGCAACTCATGGATGAAAACAAATGTTTCTACTGTGAAATCAAAGGACATCAAGCTTGTGTCTGTTGCAAGAAAATAGCGGACTGTGCCAAAAGTGGCAAAACTGCTAACAGCAATGCTCCCGCTGTTCGAAACCAAGACCCCATTGATATGACCCCAGACGACATCTCCAGCTTCTTGAAAGACCACATGGGCTTGCTTGATGAAGATACCAAGCTGAGTATCATCAAATCTCTTATGCCAAAGGATTTTCCTCAAGCCCAAAACTAGCTGCCATAGTTAGGGCATTCCGCCTTGATAGTATTTTTGTAAATCACTCAAATTCTATGCAAATAAAAGTCGCATTTTCACACTATCAAGGGAAGGCAGAGGAAACAGTCCTACTTGACACTGGGGCAACCGAAAATTTCATCAACCACACAACTGTTGTTAAACTATGCTTAGGAATGAAGAAACTTCCCTACCCCTGCCCAGTATTCAATGTTGATGGAACTCTTAACTGCCATGGAACAATCACTCATGCTTGTGACCTACTTGTTACTAAAGGCAACAAAAGGGAACGACAACGATTCTTTGTCACTAATCTAGGATGAGATCGACTTCTCTTTGGCTACCCATGGTTTAAAGCTTTTAAACCAGAAATCGACTGGGAAAAAGGAACACTCTTGGGCCCCAAAGTCCAAATGGAAACTCTATTATTTGGAACCCTTCAACGTGCAAAAACATGGGTCAAAAGTAAAGTACCAGTCAATGAAGACCTCATCCTCAAAGCACAACAAACCAGGTGCACTCCATGGTTGGGAGTAACCCCTTTAGAAATAAAGGGAGGCCCAGTGGAAGTCAATTGCACCCATACAGCAGTAGAAATGGCCCATAAGTACACAATGGAACATGGGAAGGAGGAAATCACCCTCCCAAAAAAATTCAAACATCACACAGCATTATTCTCAGATGAAGAAGCGAACAAATTTCCACCAACTTGTGGTGAAGGAGACCATAAAATCATACTAATGGAAACCGCACCCACTTGCTTTAATTGCAAAGTTTATCCACTCTCAAGGGATGAACAAAAAGCAGAGGATCAATTCATCAATGAAAACTTGGCTAAAGGATATATCACACCATCGGACTCCCCCTACAGTTTTTCAACCTTTATGGTCCCTAAAAAGGACTCTAAAGAGAAATGGTACATTATCGATTATTGCCCACTCAATGCGGTCACCAGGAAAGATGTTACCCCACTCCCCAACCTCAAACAATGCATTGAAAACCTACAGGGAATGGAATTATTCAGTAAATTCAACATCCGCTAGGGCTACAATAATATCTGAATACGTGAAGGGGATCAATGGAAAGCCACTTTCAAAACTTGCCAAGGATTGTTCAAACCAAAAGTAATGTTCTTTGGCATGAGCAATTCACCAGCAAGTTTTCAACGCTTTATGAATGGCATTCTTGAAGAGTTATACGAACATTTTGAGAAGAAAGGTGTACTTGAAATACAGTGCATACTCCAAAATTACATGGACGACTGTGGAATAGGAACTGTCACGGACTGCCTGCTTACCTCATTTTGCTTACTTCTTTTCTCCTTCCTATTTGGTCTTCTCACTCCGCCTCTGTCCGTGACTCCGGGCCGCCTTGCCCATGCTTACGTATTTACCTATGGACTGCTCTTGCGTTTTCTAGAGACCTCCATACAATTCCCTATGCTTCCCTCTCTCCTCCTCGATTCCTTTCTATCGTCTTCTCTTGGCTTCTGGTAGCTTCACTCGTCTGTGTATATAAACTGTACCTCGTAGCATAGAATGGCTTTCCTAAGCTTGTTCTATTCGTGCAATCAGACTTTGATAGTCTCTTCTCACATTGAACGCGTGCGGCTTCCATTGAACGAACTCCTCTCGCATTAGTCAGCTTCGCTGCTAATTGCCCCTTGACTCTATACGTCTCAAGATCACGTGCTAAGTGTCTCGCTCGATTCCAAGTCACGTTCAACTTGTGTAATCTTCGCTCGTCATCTCCCTTGTCACATGACGTCTCATGTGACCGATTTCCCTTTTGGGAACGACCCCTCTCCGAAATCCATCTTCATAATCTTGTCTGAGAACCCCAAACCCCGAGATCCCCGGACTTGATCTGACACGGTGGTCTGACCGTGACATTAGAACGAGCTTCTCTTCACGATGACTTCGACCCCCTCCGGATCAAAAGAAAAACAGAAAACCCCCGAAGGACTAGGCATTCCTACAGACTGGCGTGTACGCGCAATAGACCAACCTACGGAAGAGTCATTGGCAGTATTGGATCTCCCATTCGAAACAAAACCAGAAACAAAGGATACCGTCCCATCTGAATTCTCTGAGCGAGTCTGTCACCTCGTTGGAGGACAAGACATTGTCGTTCGTATCGATGGAAAAGAAGTCTCTAAAAAGGCCCCCTTCACCACCTATTATGCTTGCTTTAAAGGAGCGCTTCTAGCCCTATCCAATGTGTTTGGAGTCTGGTTCGAAATTTGTCTTCGAGCAGGGAACACATATGAATGTTTCCGATTGGCACGACCCAGCCTTCAGCTTAAAGACTGCCCAATGAAAGGAATCAATTACACGCGACTGAGACTGACTAGTCTCCCCATCACTAGAGCTCCATCTTGAGCAACGTCCCCAGTTCGACTAGCCCCACTGGATATGTCAGCAGTTACACCACACAATGGGGACGTCTTTCATGAGACCAACCCAGACGATAGAGAGGCACCAGCTAGTGATACTAGTCGATCGTCTTCTCCAGAGCCCAAGGACCAACCCGAACGAAAATCCTTCGCTGGGTTTGGATCTTGGAGAATGCATTCCTCTTGAACGGCCAGACAACCTTCCAAACCCCCCCCACGTCGTCCAAAGGGGACTGGGGATGATCCATTCGGATTCAATGATCTTATGGACGAACCAGAAAGGACAAACGATAAAGGACGTCGCTTAGAAGGGATTCATCCAGACAAGTTTGAAGGAGACAGATCCAAAACTCGACGATTCCTAAATCAGTTCAACTGATTTATGCTGATGAATCGCAAAGCAGACATTGCCAAAGATCCCATCTCCAAATGCATCTACTTCATGTCACTCCTCGACGGAGAAAAGGTCAATGGATGGGTAGATATGGCCTTCAAATGGCTCGAAGAGATTGAGGAAGACCCTAGTCTCATCGATCTATTCTCTAATCCTTGGAAAATGATGGAAGAAAAATTCAAAACGTCTTTCACAGATTACGCAGAAAGAGAGCGAGCCCAGGATCAACTCGGAAAGCTGAGGATGACGGGCGACAATCTTGATGAATACTTAGCTGCCTTCGAGACCCTTGGAAATTGTGCAGAACTTAACCCTGACAATCCGTCCAATCTACACACGTTTGCCCAAGGACTTCCTTGTCAACTGGCCGACGCTTGTCTTGCCATGGAAAATCCGGACACCTACGAACAGTGGAGAGCTGCAGCTCAGCGACAACAAGTAATCTACCTGAAGAAGAAGGCGTTACACTCTGAGTACGGGACTCACAATCCTGCTCGAAACGCTGGTCAAAATCCCCAACAGAAACAGAATACTGGGTGGGTCTGGCGTCGCCCTGGGGGAAATCCCAATCCCAACAACCAGAACTGGCGTGGACAAGGAAACCAAGCTCAACCCCCTTGCCCTCGCCTGCCCCCTAGGAATGACGACGCTATGGACCTCTCAGTAATCCGCAAAGCCACCACCGACAAAGAAAAAGAAGAATATCGGCGTACGGGACAATGCTTCCAATGCGGAAAGCAAGGTCATCTTGTACGCAATTGCCCCAGCAAGCCCGCTCGCGCTCGCACTGTCCAAATAGAAGACAGTCAGTCGACTACATTGAGCGATAACTCTTCCTTCGCCCCAACCCCTTCCCTTGCTGCACAAGTGGCACGTCTCACCGAAGAAGATCGCGGAGCGTTTGTGGATGAAATGCGCTCCCTCGGAGAGGATATGGATTTTCTTGGCGCCTGAGTACTACGGCTCTTACTCGGGCGGTTCTGAATAGTTCTGGTTCTATGTATATAGCTCGAAATCATGCAATTCAAGTCCCCTTTCAGCTACGAACCAAAACGAAATGAGTCGATCAAAAGGTGCTACTAGATTGTGGTGCTACTGAATGCTTTATTCATCCACGAGCAGTGGAACGCCTCAAGTTAGTAACTAGGAAACTAGTCAAACCTCGAAAAGTGCAAAATGTTGATGGCACTCCGAACAAATCCAGCGAAATTCTCGAAGCTGTCGACCTTTCAGTTAACAACAATGGTCGAGAAGCCTCTCATGCCTTTTTCGTCACCAATATAGGACATGACGACTTCATCTTGGGATACCCATTCTTCAAGGCATCCAACCCCAACGTCGACTGGAGTGGTGGCTGCATTGAAGGATTCACAACGATATCGTCATCTAACGCTGGAATCTGGCGACCTCCCCAAAAAGGGACAAAACGAAAAGAATCGACCCCAGCCTGGGTACGGTGTATCCCCGGGTGGGAAGAAGGCGACGAAGTCTGGCTTCAAACCAAAATTGCCAAGACTACAGTAGCTCAACAGCTCACGGAAGCAGCTACTGACAAAAAGAAACGGACTTGGCAGGAACTGGTCCCGGAGCGGTATCATTGTCATGGCAAAGTCTTCTCTGAAAAAGCTTCTGAACGTTTTCCTGATCATCGCCCTTGGGATCACGCTATTGAATTAAAAGACGATGCACCAGCCTCTATAAACTGTCGAGTCTACCCGTTGTCGCCCAAAGAAAAGGAGGAACAACAAGAGTTTCTCTCTCAAAACCTCTGCCTCCAACGGATTCGTCGATCGAAGTCTCCCTACGCAAGTGGTTTCTTTCTGATTCGCAAGAAAGATGGCAAGTTCCGCCCAGTACAGGACTATCGAAACCTGAACAAGTGGACCATTCCCAATAAATATCCACTCCCCCTAATCGCGGAATTGATCTACGACCTTGCAGAGAAACGCCTCTTTTCGAAATTTGACATTCGTTGGGGATACAATAACATTCGTATCAAAGAAGGCGATGAATACAAAGCCGCGTTTAAAACCAGTGAGGGCCTCTTTGAACCGACGGTGATGTTCTTTGGTTTGACCAACTCTCCCGCCACTTTCCAAACAATGATGGACGACATCTTCCAAGAAGAAGTCGCACAAGGTTGGCTCCGTATCTATATGGACGATATAATCATTGCCACAGAAGATGACAAAGTCCTCCACGAACTCTGTGTCAACCACATCCTCGATAAGCTTGAGAAATTCGATCTATTTCTCAAGCCCGAGAAATGCAAATTCCATCAACGTGAGGTTGAATACCTAGGAGTACTCATTGGCAACGGCTCTGTCAAGATAGACCCCGTCAAAGTCCAAGGAATCTCTGAATGGCCCACTCCTCAAATGGTGAAAGACGTGCAGAGCTTCTTAGGGTTCTGTAACTTTTACAGAGCATTTATAAAGAACTTCTCCGACATTGCACGTCCTCTCAACGACCTCACTCGCAAGGATGAACAGTTCATTTGGACGAAAGAGCGAAATGATGCCTTCCTTCTTCTCAAAGCTGTCTGTAGCAGTTACCCAGTCCTTTGCACACCAGACTGGTCTAAGCAATTCGTGATGGAAACGGACGTGTCTGGCTATGCTCTTGGCGTGGTTATCACTCAAGAGTTCGAAGACGGTATCCATCCTATTGCCTTCCACTCCAGAAGTCTCCTACTGGCAGAGAGGAACTACGATGCTCACGACAAGGAACTTGCTGCCGTCATTTTTGGGTTCAAATGTGGCCGCCCTCTTTTTTTAGGCGCCACACACACAATTTGTGTTCGCACCGACCACAAAAACCTTCAGTATTTCCGTGATCCTCGCAAAATCACGGGCCGACAGGCCCGTTGGATTGAGTTCTTACAGGACTTCGACTACACCCTTGAACACATCCCGGGATCAACAAACACCGTGGCTGATTTGTTGTCGCAAAGAAAGGACCTTAACAAGGGGGTGGACTCCAACGAACCACGCATCCTACTCCCTGACCACCTCTTCGCTCCGACAAATCCGATTGAGGTACGCAAAGTTTTTCTTGAAGATGACCTCGACCTACGACGCGACATTTTACAAACCCTCCACGACTCCCCTGCAGCTGGACATCCAGGCATCTCGAACACTTGGGAACTTGTCCGCGAACAATACGAAGGTCCTAGACTCTGAGAATTCATCGAACAATACGTAAAAGGGTGTGCACGTTGCCAGGAGTCCAAAACCAACGTACATCGATCAAAAGCACCCCTACAATGTTTTGATACACCTGTAGAAGAAGGCCCCTTTCAATACGTTTTGATGGATCTCATTACGGACCTCCCCAAATCACAAGGCTTCGATTCCATTCTCACGATTGTCGATCAAGGGTGCTCCAAAGCAGCCAAATTCATCCCATGCACCAAAACGATTGACGGAACAGGGGTTGCCCTCGAATACTTGAAACACTTAGTGCCATGGTTTGGACTTCCCAAACGAATCATATTGGACCGCGATCCCCAGTTTACCTTGGCATTTGCGAAGGAAATGTGCAAGGCTTTAGGAATCCAACAAAATCTATCTACGGCCTTTCACCCTCGTACCGACGGACAGACAGAACGCATGAATGCTTGGATCGAACAGTACTTGCGACCCTGGACCTCAGGGAAACCTTCGGCCTGGAGCCAACTTCTCCCTATTGCAGAATTCGCGCACAACTCCTGGAAACACAACGTAGCGCGTAAATCTCCCCACGAACTTCTGATCGGAATCAAACCACAAGTGATTCTGAAACACTTAGAAGGACCCGTGCCTGCTGCAGAGACACATTTGCGCCTCCTGGACGAGTCAAGACAGTCGGCCCAGAAGCTTCTACAAAACGTACAAAGCCGCAAAGATAACAAGAAACTAACAGAGATTAAGGAAGGCGACCAAGTCTGGCTAGAAGGTCGCAATCTCTCTATCGCCGGCAATCGCAAACTTTCCCCAAAACGATACGGACCCTTCAAAGTCTCGCAAAAGATAAGCCCCGTTGCAATGCGGCTAGATCTTCCCAAATCAATGAAGATCCACAACATGTTCCACACGGATCTCCTCCTTCCATATAAGGAGACGGAGCAATATGGCACGCCCTATACACGCCCCCCTCCGATCATCGATAGTGAAGAAGAGTACAAGATCGAGAACATTCTAGAAGCATGGCGTTTCGGCAAGAAACGTAAACTCCAGTACCTCGTGCACTGGAAAGGGTACCCTCATTCCGATGACCAATGGGTTGATCACAAGGACCTCAACACCCCAGATGCACTGGCTGACTTTTACCTAACCAACTCCGCTACGGCTGGACGACCCACTGTATAAAGGACACTCGTTGAATCCCCCAACTTATCTTCATTCCCCACCACTTCTTCAAACTGGCTTCCCCATTCACGATTTTCTACGGCTACGACGAACGCTTTCAGCAGAACCTCTTCAGCATTCGCCGTACCGACTCTACTTTCGTCGACAACCTTACAACAATTCTCCGTCAGCAACTTGAAGACATGACCGACGCCAACTCCGCCATTTTTGTGACCTCTTGCTCCCCATCACCTACTCAAGAATCAGCAGGCAGCACTCCTTATGTCATTACTTCTCCGCCTCCCGACAGTCCCACCAATTCCGAAGCAGCTTGGCCCCATCAAATGATGTTGGAACACGTTTCAACCGTACTCGGGGTCGACATCAAAGAAGTCCGCCGCCAGTTCCCGGACAATCGCTCGCTCTTGCCCATCGATGTCCCCCCTCCTTGCGCCTCATCCCCCGTCTTCGTTCCACCTCCCCCTTCTCCACCTCTCCTCCCAGGATCCCCAGTTGGACCATACCCAGGGACTGAGCTAGCTGAGTATAACGATCCCGACTTTCCCTCCAAGCCTCCGACTGCCTCTCTGTCCCCTCCTACTGACCTTCGTCGATCTTTCCCTTGAGTCCCCCTCACCAACATAACGCCTATCCATCAGGTGTCTCACCCCTTAGGGGATACGACAGATTACAAAGAGTTGGCCATGGTCTTATACCGACAGGTCTCGGATCAAGACACGACGATCAAGGGGTTAATGGAAGATAAAGAAAATATAGCGCCATCCCCAGTTGACCCTCAACCCAGCACTCACCCCGGTCCGGGCTGGCAAGACAACTTCGATGCAACCGGGACTTGCCACCTCTTTGTGATTCCTCTTGGAGACGAAGACGTCATCGCCCCCTTCATTCGCTATGATCTCCGTAACCCGTTCCCCGAACTCCTGGCTACCAATGGACGCCACTGTACCATCCATTCGCGACCGCTTCACGCCACTCCCCAAACGTCTCGTGTCTCTCTGCTGTCACCACAGAATGAGTTATTCTTTCATCCCGATCTCAAGCTAACCAGGGGAGTTGACTGGGCTGTCCTCTACGAGGACAACCCCACGCTGGCTGGTGAAGTACAACACTTCCAGTCTCACCGCAAGGCTTGCGATCGTCTGGCCAGACGCATGGGACAACTCCGCGAATCCTTGGAGGTCGAAAGGCAGGCCCTCTATCGGAGCTTGGGCCGGCTAACCGCAGCAAACGCCATAGGGCGTCTTCAGCGTCACATCGACGCTTCCCTTCATATTGCCCCCTCCTTTTCCACAGCGCGTGTCAAGAAGATCCGTGCCTCTCTTAGCAACCAGGTCACCGAGGAGCGCGCTCATCACCCGAGAGAGTGTATGTGGTGTGGCAAGGTGGGTCACACCATTGACACGTGTTACTGCATTGGCCTCTGTCGCCATTGTTCACGCTGGGGACACTCCGGAGTCGATTGTAAGGATCCCCACACTATGTGCTTGGAGTACGGTGATTGCAAGGTTTACGGTACTCACCCTAACTTCGAGCGTGGGTACTGCGCCGCAATCGACGACTGTGTTGACATCTAAAAGAGACGTTAACAAGGGGGTAATGTCACAGACTGCCTGCTTACCTCATTTTGCTTACTTCTTTTCTCCTTCCTATTTGGTCTTCTCACTCCGCCTCTGTCTGTGACTCCGGGCCGCCTTGCCCATGCTTACGTATTTACCTATGGACTGCTCTTGCGTTTTCTAGAGACCTCCATACGATTCCCTATGCTTCCCTCTCTCCTCCTTGATTCCTTTCTATCGTCTTCTCTTGGCTTCTGGTAGCTTCACTCATCTGTGTATATAAACTGTACCTCGTAGCATAGAACGGCTTTCCTAAGCTTGTTCTATTCGTGCAATCAGACTTTGATAGTCTCTTCTCACATTGAACGCGTGCAGCTTCCATTGAACGAACTCCTCTCGCATTAGTCAGCTTCGCTGCTAATTGCCCCTTGACTCTATACATCTCGAGATCACGTGCTAAGTGTCTCACTCGATTCCAAGTCACGTTCGACTTGTGTAATCTTCGCTTGTCATCTCCCTTGTCATGTGGCGTCTCACGTGACCAATTTCCCTTTTGGGAACGACCCCTCTCCGAAATCCATCTTCGTAATCTCGTCCGAGAACCCCGAACCCCAAGATCCCCGGACTCGATCTGACACGGTGGTCTGACCGTGACAGGAACCCTACTCAAAGACTTTGACCTCCATGTTGATATTATCCATTTCCTATTTGATCTCCTTGCACGCCATGGCCTACATCTCAAATTATCAAAATCTGTCTTTATGCAACCGCAAATGGACTTCTTGGGTGTCCAGATATCAAAAGATGGAGCTACAGTTGACCCAGCTAAAGTTGCAGGACTCAGAGACTACCCCCAAGAGCTCAAAGACAAGCAACAAGTCTGTGGATTCCTAGGAGTCTCAGGATACCATCACATGTTCTGCCCCAATTTTAGTATCATCACCACACCACTCACAAAGCTTACTGGAAAAGACGTACCTTTCGAATGGGGACCCCAACAAAAGGAGGCTCAAAACAAACTTATTGATATGATTACCCATGCACCAGTACTTGTTCGACCAGACCCCGATCGACAATTCGAACTTGAAACAGATGCGTCACAAATTGGAACAGGTGCCATATTATATCAACAAGATCCCCCTATTACAAAACCAGATGGCACTCAAAAACCAGGACCAAGACGACCAGTTGGATTTCATTCCCAGAAATTCACCCAAACTGAACAAAACTACCCCATCTATGACTGGGAATTCCTGGGAGTTATGCACAGACTATGCTGCTGGTCTCATCTCCTCAAAGGAACGACCATACCTGTTCTAGTCTTCACTGATCATGCCAACCTCCATTACTACCAGGAACCCAGAAAAATAGGTCCTTGTGTTGCCAGATACCTACCGGAAAGGGAGCAGTACAACATTATTTTGGAATATAAACCTGGTGCCACTAATCGCACAGATGCATTATCCAGAAGACCTGACTACGAAGGACCCAACCCAATTAATGACGATGTCACTGTCTGGCCAGATCACTACTTTTGCGACAATCATACCTCAATTCGAGTATTCGACATGGATAGTATTGGCAACAATTTGGACAGTCGCATCAAACTAGCTCAATACAAAGAGCAACCGCTACTCAAGAAATGGGCACCAACACATAACCTTTCCCTATTGGATGGCACACATTGGTATCACGGGACTGCCCTGGTTGTCATGGCAGACAACGCTCTCAGGAGGGGAGTAATTTCCCTTTTTCACAACCACATGACTGCTGGTGTTACGCACGGACTCTGCGTATTTGTAAGGACTGCGACGAGTACTTACGGGTAAGCGTTTAGAGTCTACCTTTAGTTATAAAGGTCGCACAGTTTAGTGCAAAGCTAAGTTAAGACTAACTTAGATAGTATAGCAGACTCTAGGTGCTTGACTTAGAGCGCGAGAGGAATTGCTTAGAGGGATGGGAACGGGAGTGAACGCTCTAAGGAGTTTATGGTCCTGTATTGACGAAGATTGCAGGAGACCAAGTCTGGAGAGTTGGAGGCTCTTCAGGAGGTCTTATATACATGAGCTACCTAGTCATCTATCTAACGAGTCAAGGAATGCGCAGCAAGCCT
>Ga0307510_10005796_pt1 | contig 14724 bp, 15 predicted proteins | sample 12_EM_MG_FD_207224 | JGI IMG/M metagenome (GOLD analysis project Ga0307510, IMG submission 207224) | Populus trichocarpa ectomycorrhiza microbial communities from riparian zone in the Pacific Northwest, United States - 12_EM | ecosystem: Host-associated > Plants > Roots > Unclassified | place...
CGGAGCGGGAGTTTAATGGGGTGGTTGTTGATCCAGATGCTGTTCATGAACTCCTGGGGATGGCGGGGGATGAAGAGTCACTCCAGCTGCTCCTTGAATGGACCTTCCGGTGCCGTGGTGTATAGACTCAGTAAAAAATCGAACGGGCTTGGGCGTAAAGGCCGTCGGATCGCCTGGGGTTGTTCGAGAGCCGCAGTAGATTGTAGTAGATTTAAATAAACCTCGATGTGCTCTCCGGATTCATAAAAATCGAGGGGGGGGCGAAAACTGTTGGTTCTCATCACACCCGGGTCGCCTTAAGCGGACGCGTCCTACTAACCCGGAATTCGAGCCCTGTAGAAACGCGATATCAAATAAAGGTGGTAATAAGGTGGCGGTGGTAAAAATGACGTACAATTATTTTTGGCCCGGGACGCGTGTTTCTGACCAAGGTAATCTTTGACAGAAGGCGAAGGATCACCCCACCCGAAAGACCACGAATAATGACAAACCATTGTTCTTTGCCCGATAGCGTGGACGAGCAAGCCAAAGCGTTGATTAGCAACAATCCAACCGGAGGAAGCCATCGAAGCTCACCGCTGCGCCGGTAGGAAGGAGTTGAGAACCCCCAGAGGAGCCCGATGAGTCGCCGTCTATCAGCCCACCGGGGAAGAGAGGCCGCAAGAGGACCTCTTTCGGTGAGCATTCTACAAACGCACAGCGGCTCTCCAAGAAGCCTCTTCCGAACCGCCGCACATCATGCATCACTTACTGATAGGATCTCGGACCCGCGCTGTATCCCGATCCGCCCAGGCGACTCGCGCCCATTTGTGATTGCTTTCTCGAGTCTAACGTTCTGAAAAAGCATCGTTACATCAGAAGCATCTTCTACAGGACCGTTAAAACCTTCGATCAGCATCGTGATCCCTCGTGTCTCGGAGGGTGAGGAAAGGGTGTACGAAGTTGAACGAGACTGAACGCTCCGCTACGCATAAATCAAATCACCAAGTCTTACAATCCGCGCGCTCTCCTAAGGGAAGGAATAAAGTGTCCAGCAACATCTTTTACACCATCACGCCCGACTTTGAGACCCTCTCAGCGTGCTCTCAAAAGTGTTCAGTGGTATTTCATCTCTCATGGGAACGCCCTCTTGACGTTGAGCGAATACCATCCTCCCGTGGGCAGTTGGCTCTCCGAGACTCCACCCATCTTCTTCCGGCCTTGCAGCTTTCTTGAGCGATAGCATTAACCGCGTGATCATCACTGGCAGAAATCTAAGACGCGACTCAGACTCGATGGTTTCTGAAGTAGAGAGAGGTATATCTGAACGCACACGACGCTTCCGCTATTGCGCGGAGGACAATTTGGTTAACAAACGGAATAAACGCATCTTGGCATTACTCACGTGGCGGGAAGCAGTTGAAGCGTAGGCTGCGAATATCTCAGTAAGCTGCAAAGGGAAGGGGAAGCGTCATGACAATATCCTTACCCTTGCAAATAACAGGGTCAATTCGAATAGAAGGTGTGAAGTAAATATGAGCAGGAAATAGTACGTCGCGTCTTTTGCTATGGTTCTGAGCAGATTGGGTATCGGGACTTGGTGTGCTTTCGATCGTAACACGAGGTAAACGATGACTAAGAAGGCAAGAAGGTCTGTGGGATGATCAGAGTCGGTGTCTTCTGGATGAAGGACGAGCGAAAACTCATACCGTATACGAGAGACATGGTGGTGAATCCGATTTCCAACGGCCTATGTCGTATGAAAAAGCATAACTTATAAGCCCGAAGTGGGACGTCTATGATCTGTTGCGCTGAGATATTCAAGTAGGTAAGAATTGTGGACGACACCCGGTTGCATACTCACCTCCTTCGGTTGCCGCGTACACGGTCGTGTATAGGCCAAGAATGAACTGTGATACTGTTATTACACAGAAGAATGACGTGATTGTCCAATTCCTCCTCGTGACGGCGTGAACTCTGTCTCATTCCGCCACGGTCAGCACGAAGTCGTCTCATGCCAAAACCAACGGACCTCGGTGTTAAAACCATTTGAGCAAGTGTAGTAGACCCCACAAACGCGAGGATGTCAATAAATGCGGTTTTATCGCATCTGTGACAGGTATGTGAGATCTGATAGTTTAAAGGGTATCGAGGTGCGCCCGTACAGCTGAGACCCGTTTCAGTAACACACACCTCAAACAGAGTTCACCGATTGACAATATTGCTTACTTGTTGTGAGGGCGCTGGACTAATGGTAACTGCGCCAGAGTTGGAAACAGTCGGTATTGTGTGGAAGGGATGGATTGCGAGATTGGGATCTAACTTACCATAAAGCAGCCAGATCTGGTATGGCATCGGCAAATACCTGTTCTATACTTTCCATTCAGAAAGGAAGAGCCTTGCTGCGGAGGTGATCATACCGCAAGGAAAATCGCAAACACTGTCACATCGTCAACGAATGCCGTGCAAAAAATGGTTTTCCCTACGTACTCCATGATTTCCTCCCTTTCCAAACGTATTTGATCTTTCACAGAGGGGCGATGAGCCTAGCGAAAAGAACACCAATGACATGGCTTACCTCGTCCGCCAAGGTCAAAAGAAAGTCATAAAAGAAGAGAGTGGTCCTCGCAATTGCATAGTACTGTTCGCAATCGCTCGTTCTCAGTCGTGAAAATAACGAAGATTAATGCTCACATCCATTGCGGTCCTGAGGATTTGGGAGTTCGAGGGTCGGAAAAATTTACTCGTGAGCCGAATAAGAGAAGGAGACTCACAGGTCATTTCCGACCTCAATAATGTCCTTCAACTCGTCGGAAGACATTGAAGGGGGGTGGGGAAAAGAGAGACCCCGCCGGCGGAACAACCAAGGTCAGTCTCTTATCTTAAGAGGGGTTCCTGCGTTCCGAGCGGCCGCGCTGGACGAGCGAGTATGGAGCAAGTAGACCCATATTGGCAACTGAATGTGTCGTGGTGGTCATGCAGGACCCGGTCCCGGAACTCTGTTCTGATCCGGTGATTGTGTTTGTTTGTTCTACCAACGGTGTCCTTCGCCCGGATCACTCCTCAGTCCATTGACTCCATTCCTCGTTCCGTGTTGAGAAGCTGTTTTCGTGCCCAGCATTCCGAAAAACTTGGCGGGGGGTCGGTCGATGAAAAACAAATAGAGCCAACCACAGCGGCAGTGGGCCGGATGACAGTGAAAGCCTGGCCGGGGGCCCGGACTCCTTGACAGCTTCCAGTACTGATCGGCCCAGGCCGCCCGGTGTCACGGACCCGCAAAAAAATTGATGGGATAAGTTGTCGAGGCCAGCGGCGGACTCCCCGATGACTGATGACGATGAAACTTGACCGAAATCCGGCGGGAGGACCCCCAATTTCAGTTACCATCCTAGTTGGTCAGAATAGTACGGTATATATGATTACTTCACGCTGTGTGTAGTGCAGTTGGATCAGATCGTACACGGGTACGTGGTCTGTTTCCTGTTCGTTCTGGGGATAAACTTGGATCTAACCATAGTTAGTAGTTATGATGTTCTCGATGCTAGTTTCGGTTCGTGTTCGGTTCGGTTCCGTCAATATTTTTAGGGTTTGGCTAACAGCGTTTCCGTTTGAGCCGGCCTTCAATGGGGAAGAACGACAATTACGGCCGGGTTCCGTTGCGTAGGTCGCGGGGTTCGACACACGACGTGAGATCTGAGAATGGTGCGACTTGGGGTTGGGGACGGAACCCCGAGGCCCCCAACTTAAGCCAGGGAATCAGATTCGACCACTTCTATTCGAGCGAGCTTCTCTCCTTGTTATTAACTCTTCTTCGTATAGACACAACCTCCGCTATGGCCACTACCCCGGCCCGAGTCTCATGGGTAAGTCCTTGATGCACCGATCCACAAACATTAGACCCAGAGATGCATCGCACCATTTGGGATGAAACGCCCGGCAACTGCTAGCCAATCTAGCATTATCTCACCAAGCAGATAACAAAGAAATCAGAACTCGCGCATCCATTCGCGTCTTCTCTGACCCCGAGAGTGCCAACCGGGACGTTTGTTTGCGGAAATGGAGAGATGGGGTTGAAGCTGCCGAAGAGGTGCGGGGCTTGTGGGTGAGTTTTGCTTCCGAGAGTTAAGGTCGTCTTCCATTCCACTCAATTTTAATCCTTCGCCATCAGGGATGTCGCCTCCTACTAGATCGAGTGCCCGTTCTTAGTTGAAAGAACGCAAATTGACCCGCTGATATACCTGCGTGCCAATTCATGTGGCACCGCCCGAGAGGAAAGGGGCCTTGAAACGCCATGGGAGGATCATCAATGACAGGCAGAACTGAGAACATTTGGAAGGTAACATCTGGGTCACTTCGCCTTTGTGGTGCTTGGCGTTGCCAGTGATCCGGGAAGTTCGCTATACATCACCCGTTAGCATGCCCTTCATCCAATTTGTATGGATCTATGCGGCTCTTGCTTGAATCTTCAACGCGCCCGCGCCCCTAAAAGCATCGCTGATATTTCGCCCAGAGATCTTACTTCTCCCCCGAAACTGATTTCAATGAACTTCCGTCCCCGTGATTTCTGCGCCAAGCAGACGACCATCGGCGTAACTGAATGGGAAGTCTTCTGGTTCTGGCCTTGGACGGCCGGGGTTTCCACAGCCCCACTTCGGCGCAACATCGAAGATGGGTGCGCCCTGGAAGAATGAGGTGGAAGAGTCCCCTAGGTTACCCAGGCAAAAGATCGCTCCACACGAAAGAGCAAGAGCGATGACAAACCATTGTTCTTGTTTCTGGTTTGCACATAGTCACCGTATCTCCCGAGAGCCTGCAGGGATCGCTATTTACGAGAACCACTCTGCATCAAGAGTCTACGCCAGGACTTCGCTCAACACTGCGATCCGTCAGATGGCGAGGAGGGCGGGAAAAAGTGAACGAACGGGAACGGGCCAGCCGTTATACCAAAGTTTCTCGCCTGTCGTTCAACACTAGAAGTCAGAAAGTCAGAAAGCCGGTAGCAACGGGGCGGCGCCTCCAAAGACTGGACCACCGGGAGGAGGCAGAGTCAAAGGCAAAACAAGCGCCCAAAAAGCTGAAAAGGGAAACGAGTGAAGGAATAAGCTTAGTCCAAAAAAAGATGGAGTAAGCGAAGGGTTATCTAGGCGTTCACGGAATGTCCCGCTAGACAGAAATCAAGCTGCCAAGTCTTCCGGCGCGCGCGCTCTACGAAGGAAAGTCTCCAGTAACATCGTTTACACAGTCACTCTTGACTTTGAACCCCTTCGTACGTGTCCGCAAATGTGTCTAATGGCATCTCAGACCTTGCTGGTGGAACAACCAAGGGCAGTCTCTTATAATTATCTTAGAAGAGGTCTCTGTGTTTCGAGCGCCCGCGCCGAACGGGCGAGTATTTTCCAAGTAGACCCGTACTAGTACCAACTGAATGTGTTCTGTATGGTCATGTGGGACCCGATTCTCGATTCTGACGCCGCCCTTGTTCTTTGACTACCACCATTGGGTGTTTTCATGCGATGTTCGATTGGGGCCACGCCTTTATTGTCTCCTCCCCCTCGCTGTGGTGCGAGATCCCGTGTTCCTTCTTCTGCAGGGGGTTGGTGGGGTCGTTCCACGATCGCACCACTTGCCTCTCTCCGGGGGGCTCGACCGACGTACAAGATAACTCCTTTACCCTGGTGAACGGAATGCGTGGTGGGGAAGGCTTATCCCCTCTACTGCGTAGCTTCACCGGGGTTTGCCCCCGAGAGTGTCAGGGTCGAGAGAAAAGAGTTGTACACCGAGGTGGGGCCTGGGAAACGTTGTACCTTGTACATGGCTTCACCCTCCTGGGGGCTGTTGCCGAAGTGCAAGGCACAGTACGTGATTCGGCGAATGTTCTGCTACCCGTTGATAATCTTCACATGACGTTTTCTCAGGAAAGGCGCGGAATTTTTGTGGGTAGGGGCATCGTAGTAGTCATCGAGACTCTATCAGCAGCAGATTTAGCCGTGGAGAAGCGAAAGATTTATTACTAGCATGACCATGGAAGAGACTGATCGCCGCGAGATGTGAGCGATTGTGGGAATTCGACTGATGTCGATGAGCTCCGAGTCCCGCAGTGCTGCGCACGGCGATCGACCTCCGCCCCCGACCTCGTCTCAATATCTTTTGCCAGATGTCCCTTCCCATAAATTCCGCCTATGGTTCGGTGTCGTCGTCATTTCTACGGGGACTTATCAGAGTTCTCGCCGCTGGTCCTGTACCTCAACATGTCGCGTTCGTCACGGACGAAAACAGGCGGTATGGAGCCGGCAATGGAATATGGCATTAGAGTAAGGTCACACGGATGGATTTTACGCGCTTCGGCAGGTTCGTTTCACGGTATGTCCCGTTCTGGCTTCATCCTTTAAGTCTGTCTCACCCTATACTCTGCACGGTGGTGCAGATATTGGAAATGTGTCTACGATAGTGAAGTGTGTCACGGTGTTCGCCTTCTCGATCGAGAACTTCAAGCGGAGCGAGGAAGAGGTGGATGAGTTTATGGAGCTTGCGGAGCCCAAGTTGTTGGAACTCACCGAGCACGGGTAGGTCTAAAGTAACCCCGTGTTTTTCGGTCGTTGACGTGTACGCGGGTTTAGCGAAGTGCTGGATCAGTATGGTATGAGGTTGAACGAGTTATGCAGGATCGGGACTTTACCAGGGAACGTGCAGACGAGTGTCCATATCGCTCGGGAGATGACAAAGAAAAACGAAAAGTAGGTCGCCTAAGATTCCCCTCCCCCCTAGTTTTCCTGGTTCTGACGATGAATCTTCCCGGAAAGTCTATAATCAATCTTTGTATGTCTCATACGTCGAGGGACAAGGTGGCTACAGCGGTACAGTCTGCCATGCAGGAAAAGGTGGCGGCAGGCCCGGATGACAGAACATCCGGTGGCCCCGGATCCATCTCGCACGTCTCCATATCACAGCTGGATTGACCTCCCGTCTGAGCCTGATTTGAATATCGGTAGCGTTAAGCTTGATTCTGTTCCGTTTATGAGGTGTCGGACTCAGCAGTCAACTTTATCAACCTCCGACTCTCGACTCGCCCGATTTTTCCCCCCATCTAAACCCTCGTGTCGACGGTCTTTGGCGTCACCATGACATTCACATTGTTGAACGTTGTATTCCCATGGACACGGCACGGGGACACCACTGTATCGCGTTTGAGATGTTCCTTCCCTTCGAAACTTAGTTCGCGTCTTTCCCGGGCCCAAGGATGCCAACTGGGACGCGTCTCAGTGGTAACGGAGAGGTAGAAGCTGTTGAAGAAATGCGGAGCGTGTGGGTGAGTTTCGGTTCCGAAAGACCTTTCCCGTTCCATCTTCCAACCCATGAACTTCGTTCGTCGTTAGGGGTTTCACGTACTGCCTGTGTCTCTTTCGCGTAGATCAAGTGACTGTTCTTAATTGAAGGAATGCCAGAAGCTATCTTGGAACTTGACCCACGGGTATTGTAGGATCATCAACGGCAGACAGAACATCTGCACCGGAGGACCAGGCTGTCAATCAGCCCGCCGAAGAAGAGAGGCCACAAGATCTCTTTCTATGGGAATTCCGCAAATGCATGGCGTCCCTCCAAGAGGTGCCGTTCGATTCGCACACCCTTCGCCATGGGATCTGGGACTCACGCTATATCTCGAACCGCCAGGTAAGCACTCGATTGTGGTTGAATCCTTGAGTCTCTCATTCTGAATGGTTCCGCCCCTGCCTCCCATCGCACGTAGACACTATGCCTCCCAGAAGCCCGCAGGGATTACTATGCCTAAGGAACCACTGCTGCGTCAAGAACACCTGCGCCAGGACTCCGCTCAATACCACGATCCCCCAGCTGGCGAGGAGGGTGTAGAAGGGTGAACGAATTGGGGGCAGGCAAGCTGTCATACTGGAGTTTCTTGACGGCCGACGCCACCAATCGTTCAACGCTGGAAGACGAAAAAGTCAGAAATCCGAGGGAACAGAGGCGGCATCTCCAAAGACCTGACTACCGAAAGGAAGAAAGAGGAAACAGCCGTCGGTCACTCATTTTACCGGTTCTCCTGTGAGTCTCGTCGAATAACCTGGTTGACCGACAAGACCTTCTTCTCTTCGTCCTCCTCCCACCGACATTCCCCTGTTTCATTATGAACTCTCACGCACACGACTCGGACAAACTACATGACCCTTGTTCAGCTCTCAGTAGCTACGATCGTATCCACGCCTTGTATTCTTAGTCGTCATAGCCTACAGGATTATCGTTTGTTGTTGTTTTGTCGTGTTGGATGGGGGGCAAGCACATCTGCGGAAATGGAGCCAGGACGAAAAACTACAAATAAGCGAAAGGACGTCAAGACGTTCGCAAAGCGCTCTGCTACGCAGAAATGAAGCCGCAAACCTTTGTAGCGCTCTATGAAGGGAGGAAACGAAGTCTTCGGTAACATCCTCTACTAGTACAATCACGCCTGACCTTGAGTCCCTTCTGGCACGCTCGCAAAAGTGTCTAGAGGCACCTCATCCCTCGTGGAGACACCACCTCGACGTTCAGCGAATCTCATGGTCATGTGCATAGTTGGCTCCCCGAGGCTCCATCCATCTTCTTGCGGATTCGCAGCTTTCTTGAGCGAGAGCATCAACCGCGTCACCATCACCGGAAGAAGCCTAAGACGTGGATCAGACCCGGTGGTTTCTGGAACAAATGCGAGTCCAGACGTACACGACATTTCCACTGTCGCGCGGAGAACGGTTCGGTTAACAGACGGAGGGAAACGCACGCCGGTGTCACCTACCTGGCAGGGAGTAGCCGGATTGCAGGCTATAGAGGTATAAGCAACCGGTAGAGAAGATAGAGCATTACGATGATATCCTCACACTTGCGAAGCGTAAAAACAGCACGACCACGACATGCGAAGTGAATATAACCAAGAAATAGTACGTCGCATCTCGTGTTATAGTCACGAGCAGGCTTGGAATCGGGACCTTGTTCACGTTGGACCGTACCACAAGGTAAACGATGACTGAGAAGGCCAGAAGGTCTGGGGGTGATCAGGGCGGGCGGATGGGGGGGGGGGAGAGAAGAAATGGTTCGTACCGTAAATGGGAGATATGACAGCGAATACCATTTCCAAGTTCTTATAGTCCATGACCATGCATATCATGTAAACGCGAAGTGGGATCGGCATGACCGGTTGGGCTAGAATATTGTAGGTAAGAATCATGGATAGCACTTGGTCGCAGACTGGTCACCTCCTCTTTTCGCCGTATAAACGGTCAGGGCAAAGCCAAGAATAAACTGGGATATCATTATCACACCTAAGCAAGAGGTGATCATCCGATTCTTGCCTGTGACGGCATAAATCCTGATTCATTCAGCCGCGGTTAACACGGAGCTGTCCCTGAAGAAGACATACCTCAGGGTAACAACCACTTGGGCGATTAACGTAGTCTCCACAGCCACAAGGATCTCAAAGAATGCGGTTCGCTCGCACCTATAACACGCATATGTTAACCTTGGGGGTTTGAGAGGGTACCGAATCACGCTCTTACAACTAGGGCCCGTTTCGAAAACATGCGTGTCAAGCCAAATTCATCGATCGACAACATTGCTTACCTGTTGGTGGAATGGTGTACTATAACTCACTGCGTCGGAGTTGGCAAAGCTTGATTCTGCATGACAGGGCAGACTATGATCGCACTCACCATACGTAATCCAGAGTTGATATGCCATCGGGAAGTACCTATTCTACACTACCCATTCAGAAAGGAAGAGTGTTGTTGCAGAGACGAACGTACCACAAGGAAAATCACAAATACTGTCACGTCGTCAACGAATGGTGTACAGCGGATGATTCTTCCTGCGTACCCCATGATTTCTTCCCCTGCCAAGCATATTTAATCTTTCGCGGGAAAGAAAATAAACCTAGTGAATGGAAGCACAGATTACATGGCTTACCTCGTCCGCTAGGGTCAAAATGAAGTCATAGAAGTAGATCGTGGCGGTCGCAACTGAATAATACTGGTCACAATACCTCGTTCTCAGTCACCAAGTTGATGAAAATTGATACCCACCTTTCCTGTGGCACTGGAGATATCGGAGTCCAAAGGTCGGGAAAGTTCGCTCATGAATCGGATAAAAGGAAGGGGACTCACAAACTGTTGCCGATGTCGATAATCTCCTTCAATTCTGTGGAAGACATCGAAGGGGGGTGTGCAAGAGAGACCTTGATGGGACCGCCGAGTGCAGCCTCTTCCCTTAAGAGAAAATACTGAGTCCCCAGCGCTCGGGTTGAATGAGCGGGTGTGTTTTATCCCTGACGCTCAGGAGAGATCGTCCCGCCAGGCGCCAGGGTTGAATACTCTCTTTGTTTGGTCGAAACCGTCGAAACCCCGCAACAGTATTCGAGCATGAAGTGGCAGGCTCATGTCGAATGCGTCGTGCATCATGTCATTCCAGGCCTCCGATCTGATCGGCTTAGTTCCACTTGCTTGTTTTACAGATCTTCTCAACCGCACTGCACTCAAGCATTACTTGTTCGCGCCGAGAAGTCATTTTCGCGTCTAGGGTATGTGATCACTCGCGCTATATGTCGTGCGGCTGGATTTGATCGTGGACGGGTAACCAACGCAGTCTATTTCCCGTTCGTTCGTAGAACTATATCTGGCTGGAATCAGATTCCGTTGGGTCGCGGTATTCGACACGTGGCGTGGGGGCCAAGCAAGAGGGTGCAAGTCAGGACGGAACCTCGAGATCTTCGACTCGAGCAGGGGAATCAAATTTGACCATTTTTATGCGAGCGCACCTCCCTCTATATTGGGTCGCCTCCGTATAGACACGACCCCCTCCGTGGTTGACTACCACGCCTGCTCGAGTCTCACGGGTGGGACCTCGATGTGTCGGTACACGTATATCGGGCCTCAAGGGTCCTTCGGATTATTGGGGTAGGGCGGTGTGAGTGGCCCGGTAGCTACGATCCACTTCAGCGCCATCCCACCCAAGCAGATGAGATTGGCAGACGGAGGAATAAAACTCACGCATCCAGTAGATGATATGGTACCTGAACTTGAGCGGGTGCTTCAGGCCTGCAATCTTCCCCCGTCCTCCAATAATTCCGCAGCTGGCCGAAGAGAGGCTGATTGACGGATGTTACGTCTGGGAGTTCGTGGTCTTCGAGAACCCGCCAGTCGGCAACCTCGGACCCAGCATCCGTGATATTCTGTGCCTATTCCTTGAGACTCGATGTTTCAAGGTGTGAGAGGGAACGCACTCACCAAGTGACGCCAACTTCCAACCTCTGTGTTCAAGACCGGGCCCTTCGGTTTCTCCGGTAAATATCACGACCTTGTAGCGCATATGATGACTTGAAGGTGGTCCTTGGAGCGACCGAACCACAATGGGCCCTAGGCTGGAGTCCAGCCTCAACTTCAGAGCTCGGATCTAGAGAGGGAGAAAACGAACCTCCGTCGGATTGGCTTTGCCCATGCCTCTTCCATCACTGTATCCCGCAGCTCGTTACACGACGGTGCACTGAATATTGAGCTATTGAAAGGGCGACCGGCGGGATGGGGTATCGAACAGGGTTGTGTAGGACTGATTGTGTATGCATGGCGCACGGTTCACCGCGTTCGTGATCATCAAGTAGGGACGTGATCGGGGCATCGCGTTTTAGCGGCCACCGCAATCTCACCCCGTTGTCAACTTCGATACCACGGCCTTCCTACGCGTCGAAATCATGCCTGCCGGGACATGTGTCTGCTGCCATAAAGAGGTGCAGTTGGGGTTGGTGAGGAAATGCGGAGCGTGTGGGTGAGTTTTGTTTCCGAAAGTCGCGGTCCCTTACTAAAGGACCTCTTCCTTTCCGTCCTCCAGCCCGCAAACTTTGTTCGACATTAAGAGTGTCGCGAGGCTGTGTACGCTACGTCCCCTTCCTTTCCCAAACCCGCAAACTGAGCTACCGCCCTCAGTCGAAGGTGCCAGAAGTCATCTTGGAAGTCAACCCTACTCGAGTACTCAACGGAATGTGATGATCGGAAAGTGCGTCGTATTCTGTAATGCGCGCTATAAAATCTAACTGCGCTGCATGCAGCGTGAGTCATCTAGGCGCGGGGATAACTTCCCGGGCCGGTGAGGGATCCGGACGAAGGAATTGAGAAGAGTTTGTGCATAAAACAAACAAACGGATCCGAAGATTGCCCGCAGGCGCACAGCATGCTCGAGGTTTCCACGGAATCCCTCGGTGGAGCGAAATAGAACACTCGACTTTAGGCCAAACAGTTTCCCATCGGGAAGGGCCTCTGAATGTCAGGGAGAAGCTAGCGAGTGTTTGAAACACAGGGACCTCCCTTAAGATAAGAGGCTGTCCTTGGTCGTTTCATTCAGCAAGGTCCAGCTACATCTGCGCACCGATCGTGGTGCCGCCTGAGAAGGAAGAGGTTCCAGGGACTTCCTGGGGGTCGTCAACGGGTGGCAGGACGTCTAAAAATGACATCCGAGTCGCTTCACCTTGTTGCCAATGATCCCGTGGGGGTATCACCAATTGGTACGTCCAACTTCTGTGGGTCTGGCTAGCCCAATATCTTACTTCAGTTCTCAGCGCGCCTGTGTCCCTGGAAGCCTCAACAATGCCGGTCCTTCCACCGAAACGTCATACTTCTCGCCCGAAATCGATTTTGGTGAGCTTCTGGCCCCGCAATTTCGGCACCGAGGAGACGACTGCCGGTGAAGTTGAACGGAAAGTCGCCTAATTCTGGCCCCGGACAGTCGGGGTTGCCGCAGTCTCACCTTAGTGCGACACGACAACGGTGTGGAGGCTTCGCCTGTATTGCCTGGAGGTTCTGATGAGGATTTGGAGGATGAATTCGGGTCCCCGCCGACTTCCGATTATCCCCCGCATGATACCCCACGATCCCCCTCACCCGAATAGCCTTCAACAGAAGACGAAGGATCGCTCCATCAGAAAGAGCAAGAGCGACGACAATCTGTTGTTCTTCCCCGATAGCGAAGACGAACAACTAGAGGCGTTGACTTGTAACAATCCAACCGGAGGAAGTCATCCCTTCCTATAACAACCCCGAAAATGCACAGCGTCCCCCCCGAGAAGTCTCACTCGAACTGCACGCCCTTTACTGATAGGACCTTGGACTCTCGCTATATCTCAATTCGCCCAGGTGGGCACTTGTTTGTGATCACATCCTCGGGTCTCTCGTTCCGGGAAATTTCGTTTTCTTCCCTATTGCACGCAACCGCTGTGTCTCCAGAAAGCCCACAGGGTCCGCCACGTCTAGGAAACCACCGCTGCATCAAGAGCACCTCCGACAGGACCGTCAAAATTCTCGTGCAGTATCGTGATTCCTGAGAGGGCAAGGGGAGTGGGAACGGGCTAGCCGTCGTGCCGATGTTTCTCACCAATCACCCAACGCTGGGAGAAGAAAGGTCAAAAAGCAAAAGGCAATGGTGCGACACTTCCAAAGACCGGACCACCGAAAAGGGGGAAGAGGAAATAACCGTTGGCCCCCAGATCCCTCTCCCCTCTGGCTCCCTTACCGGTCTCTGCGCATGACTCGAATACCTCCATGACCCTTGTTCAGTGTTCGGTAGTGAGAATTGTACGCGCACCCTGTATTCTTGGCGGTCACAGCCTACAAGTTTATCGTTATGATATCATTTTTTTGTGCCGGACTGGAGGGTGAACGGATCGGTGGAAACACATCTCCAGTTTCATCTGAGCTGAAAAGTACGCACCGCGCCAGAAAGAGGGGGAAGAAGCAGAGGGATATGCTTAGGTTGAAAAAAGTATAAATAAGCGAAAGGTTATTGAGACGTTCACAGAACGTAGTGTTCCCCCAGGAAGTGGCAAGCCTCGTTCAAGTCGTACACCCTTTGCTAATAAGACCCCAGATCCACATTTTATCTCGCTTTGCCCAGGTGAGCACTCGTTTGTGATCGCATCCCCGCGCCTCTCGTTCTGAACAACCTCTTTTCTACTTCCTATTGCCTATTGTACGTGGTCGCCCTTGGAGTGGTGGCGCCCGGAGGATGTCGTCCATAGTACCGGCTGCGACGAGGATCAGAGCATGGCAAAGACGAAGATGGAATTCATGGGTTGTTCAACTTTTGGGTTACATGCACTATACATCTATACGTTCGTTCAAAGGAGACAATCAAGAGGCACGGGTTTTCACATCTAGATCAGGACTCAAATTTCAGCTAAAGATCGTCACAATGTTTCTGAGGAAAACGTACGGCGGGTGTGGCCCTCCTGACCCAGTTCAAGCCTTGATTTCTCTCAGAGTTCGCATCTTTCATCGAAGATGGTCGCATCGCGGCAGGCGGAACTGTCTTCCAATTCACGGGCATACTTTCAAAAGAACCGCCTGTTGAATTTTGGGACGTTTCTATGTTTCCCGTTATGGCATTAGTTTCCTTTCTTGGACTCGTGACTCGGACTCACAGTATATAGTCCTAGTCACTTCGTACGACGTCTCCTCAGTTGTTTTCCACACACTGAGGAGTAAGTCCCCCTATGTCTTTCCTCCCATATGCCCATGCTTATTATGTACCTACAGTTGTCTCGCTAACGCTGTGTTAGGTACTTATACATCAGTTGTTTTCCACACACTGAGGATTGTCTCGCTAACGCTGTGTTAGTTTCAACAGGTTATGAGCCCGGCTTAACTGCTAGGCCCCTCCTATCCTCAACAACCCCCTTGCCTCTTATCTCTCAACCCTCCTCATGTCTTCAGACAAGATCGACTT
>Ga0307510_10005797_pt1 | contig 14724 bp, 8 predicted proteins | sample 12_EM_MG_FD_207224 | JGI IMG/M metagenome (GOLD analysis project Ga0307510, IMG submission 207224) | Populus trichocarpa ectomycorrhiza microbial communities from riparian zone in the Pacific Northwest, United States - 12_EM | ecosystem: Host-associated > Plants > Roots > Unclassified | place...
TTTCATTATTAGATTGTATAAAGATTTACTTTTTCTACCTTTTAATAGTATGAGAACCACATATTTCAATACCAATAATAAGAATTATCATCCATAACTTTCAATCCACAACAAGTTTTTCATTTTCTAATTTACTATGAAGTTGTAAGTTGTTTTAAAGTATTCAATCCTTCCTCATCTTTATTTTTACAAAAGAAATTCTTATTTTTTTACATTAAATTTATAATTGAACTATTTTCTTGTTATATACTCAAGACTTCTGGCTCTGGATTCAAGCAAAGTATTTGTATAATATTGATGCCGATATGGGGTTCTTGGTGTCTGGCTTAACATTCATGAACATGACTTGTATTATTACCAACTCCGTTAAACCTTTATCAATCAAATAACTAAATGTATTTATATTAAGATTCTTCAACGTTTAATCCCTTACACTTTTTATTTACCAATAATCTCTTATATATATCACATCTCTGTCATTGAGCTATATCAATCACATATTTTTATTATGGCATTCTGGTTGTTATTCATGCCAGATATTCCTATTACTTTTTTTAAGCTCATTACTACTCAATATAGCTCTTCTACTTAGCCATTAAACCTAGTAAGTAAACTCAACTATTAAACATAGCTATTATTAAATGAGCAGAAGTAGGTTACCTCATATTCTGAGCCAGGTATGGAGCTGTCAGATGCAGACAGTATGTCTGAACTCTAGCTTCCCTCTGAGTAAATCAGTTTCTTCACGTATATAACAGACTCTACACAATACTAGCTCAGTGTATATTTCAAGATAGGTTTACGTGATTAAAATGATCTTTAGAGAGTACTACTGTACTTATTGTCTTGTTGCATATGCATAGTATTGGATAATTCTCCAATAACTCAATATTGGATGTAATTATTCTCTATTCTAGATTACAATTCGTAGATTAGCAATAGGATTCGCTAATGATACATAGTTGATGATCAGAGTTAGATTAAAGACAATAGATTTGACCAGTAGAGATACAATTTGAGGCACTTGCAGTTTGGGAGACTTTTAAAGTAAGAGTAGGCCAGATTGGCTGGTTCAAAAGGGATTTATACTTTGTTTTCCAAAATGGAACCTTTGATAACAGTTACTAGTGAAGTACAGGCTGAACAACCATTATTATAAATAGCAGACATCTACGATTGTGATTAACAATAATTAAGGAACCACGCCGCGTCCTTCACAATATAATAAGTTATAATAGACTAGTTATACTGATAGATATTTGATTATATGTTGGTTTCTTACATTTAACAAGCAATGTGTGGTGAGCCTCGATCACTAGTCTATTGCGATGAAGATCGTTGGCCTACTTAGGTTTGTATTCTACAAGGTTAGCTCCTCTCTCATACCAATTTAACCTATATATTTATAACCGAAATTCTTTCACGAATAGCGCTTTGCAATTCAAGTTATTAATTGAACCTTTAAATTGTAGTGGGACATGAATACAAGCCTTTGAACCTGCCTGTTGATATAATTTATTTTGTCTACTATGTATATTTAGTAATTAAAGTGAGCTGATAAATTCCATTACTAGAAATATTGATTTAAGTATAATATTAATACTAGTGGTTCAATTTACCTAGGGTATGCAATTATACAATTGAAATATATTACTACAAGGAAAGGCTAATATTAGAGCCTGCTTTTCAATTCAAATATCAAAAGCAACAGTTAGATTCAAAGATTGAAGCCCCTATGGTCTCAATGTAGATCAAGCTATTTAAGTTAGATATGAAATGCTAACTCTCCTGCAAAGATATTAATGCTCATCATTTAGGTCACATCAGAATGTTACCTATTTTATGCAAATATTAATATGAGTTGATTGAGCTGAATATTCAAGTTAACCCTGTAATCCAACTATTAAAAATGCCTGTTCAAACATAATATTGCTCTATTGATGTCAAGCCATATATTATTACCAGTAGCTCAGTGAAAATATTATTTCAATTGAGTAAATATACTAGAGTTGGTGAAAAAGTCAGGATATAAGATGATTTTTGAGAAATTATAGCTATACTGAGAAGTAAAGATTTTATTATAGGTTAAGATAGAAATTCACTTTTTCCATCTTTTAATAGGATCAAATCTGAATATTGCAACAGTAGTAACAATAACAAGGGATGCAATTCTGATATTTTAAATTTAATAAATAATGTCCTTTTTACTTTAGGATATTGCCGGAGGTTATTTGAGATTTAAATATAGTAGAAGAATAATACGGAGGCAGATACCTGGGTGTAGCTTTGCTTAATATTAGCAAAATATACATGTATAATTGATAATAATAATGTAGAACTTTTGTAATCAGATCATGTAGTATGTTTATAATAACATGCCTCTTGTATTAATTTGATACTTGCCTTTTACAAAAGATCTATACGAATTATAATAGAAATAGTATCTAGCTCTAGTGATAAAATATTTGATTCAATATATCAGCAAAAATAAATCCAGTTTCAGAGGACCCAACATTCCATCTGGATACCTACTAGCTGAACCTTGTGTGTTAAGCTTCGAGAGTATTCAGAGGTGAGAAGCTATAGCTAGTCTGTCCAGGGGTATCTTACCCCATAGAGTTTCATGCCAGGTTTCAAGACTACCATCAAAACACCATAACCCTTCCAGATTCACCACTTATCCACTCTACTTCTGGCATACATCCTGGACTGTTCTCGCTCCTGATCTAGTTTTCCCGCTTTGTCTAATTCTTACCAATAGTCTGGTTTTGGCTGAAACTATCAAGTTAGTGTGGGCGCTAGAGGCAAAAGACAAGGTACCCTTAATCTTAGCTATTCCCTAAAAACAGCTGGCTATGCCATTTTCAGAACTTTTTCTTTGAGATTGCCAAAATGCCTGGTTACTCCAGTCTGGAAGCAAGTCATCGCATGGAGACACTCTTGGCAGCACACATCTTGGTGGTGGTTTTGCAGCACTTAGCCTTTGATGCTATGTGACTGCATATCTTGCTCTGATAACCCTACTTGACATCCACACCTCTACTGCTACTCTGATAACTACTTTACAACCAAAATACACAATCTGGAGCTGACTCTGGCTACCTACGCAGCTTGACAACAGCTCCCCAACAGGATCAAATTCATCGCACTGTGCCTATTATCCCTCGTCTTGCTGAGCTGGCCATATCTGGGTTTGAATACTAGTGCTATCAGGCCTGGTCGACCAATTCTGAATCTGTTTGTGCAAGGCGGTTGGGCTCGACACCAGAGTTACAATAGTCCTAGTATACAGAACGTCCACATCAGCATAGTTGATGGTATGCCTTCAGAGCGTCTAGTGCGTCAGATACTCAAAATACTCCAAATGTTAACAGAGACTCTGGACGGAGGCTTGTACTAAAATTACATCTGGACGCAACCACTGGTAACATAAAATCTGCAGAATGTTCCGGACGCAATACACACTCTTCTGGAAGTAGTATGTCCCACTACCGGCTCTTCCAGATACCGTCCTGGGTTCCTCCTTTACCTTTCCCTTACCTTGGTCCCAAATATTCTACACTAGTAGAGTTTATGTAAATTGTCTTCTATTATATTTCCAATTCTACTACTCATTTAAATACAGGCTTCCGAGTCTTATCACCCATACTTCTTCCATGCACCCCTGTAAGAGTAAACCATGATATTATCGGTATTGATGTAACAGAGAGGTTCCTTATACTGACGTGAAGCTAGAAAGGAGCCGAGCAGCTACCCGCAAACAGAACTGAAATGGGACCAACGGTTGTGAAGAAATCGGCCATCCAGTACTTCACAAGTTGCGCCGAAGAGTACTTCCAGAGAGGTCAGTGACATCCTGAATGCCCATACTATGTAGATGTTCCTTATAGCGGCGTAAGGCTCAAGACGGGCCCACCACCCTCGCGCAAACAGAATCGCATTTAGTCTTGCAGTTGGGGAGGAATCGGTCATCAAGGCCATCCTATGAGGAACCTAAAGCGCACTTCCATAGTTGTCAGCGAGATCCTGAATATGGGGGCTATGTAGATGTTCTTTATACTGGCGTGAAGCTAGAGGTAGGCCCAGCACCCTTGCGCAAACAGAATCGAATTTAGTCGCGCAGTTGGGGTGGAATCTGTCATCAAAGGACATCCTATGAGGGATCTAAATCGCACTTCCATAGTTGTCAGCGAGATCCTGAATATGGGGGCTATGTAGATGTCCCTTATACTGGCGTGAAGCTAGAGACAGCCCCAGCAACCTCCCGCAAACACAATCGAAATTGGTCAAATGGTTCTGGCGGAATCCACCATTGAGTACTTCCAACATAGAACCACAAGAGTACTTACATAGTAATTACCGATAACCTGAATATTGGTGCTATGTAGACGTTCCTTATACCGGCGTGAAGCTAGAAACGAGCCCAGAATCCTCCCGGAAACAGATTCAAAATCTGTCAAGCAGTTGCGCAGGTTCCCGCCTTTGAGTACTTCCTAGGTTGAACCTACAGAACACCTCCATAGTGGTCAGAGATATCCCAAGTATTGGAGCCATTTAGTCGTTCCTCATACAGGCGTAAAGCCTCAGACGAGCTAGGCAATATCCTGCAAAGGGAACTGAAATCGGTTTGATGGTCGTTGAGAAGTCACCTATCCTGTACTTCTAAAGTTTAATCTGCATAATACTTCCATAGTGGTCAGTGATATCCTAAATATTGGTGGTATGTAGACATTCCTTATACCTGCTTGAAGCTAGAGACCAGCCCAGAAACCTCCGGCAAACAGAACTGCAGTGGGTTGGAAGGTCGTCGAGGAATCCTCTATCAAGTACTTCCTAAGTTTAATCAACATACCACTTCCATACCAGTCAGCGATATCCTGGATATTGGTTCTATGTAGATATTCCGTATACCGTTGTGAAGCTAGGGACGGGCCCAACAGGTTCCTGCAAAAAGAATGAAAAATCGATCCTATTATTGTAGCAGAATCATTCTTTCAATGCAGAGATCGCCAGCTTTGTAAGAGCATGAATAATTGGCAGATGGACATCAATTCTATACTGGTGTGTAGCTGTTCTCAAGCTGTGTATGATGCCATAGTCAGATCTAGGATACCTGTTGTGGTTGTGAAGTAGTCATGAGGGTAAAAGTGGAGGTATGGATGTTTAGCGGTGTGATGAGCTCGGACTCACATCGCGTCAAAAGCTACGTGCCGAGAAACCAGCAAGAAGTGTGGAGACAACAGAGTCTCCTAGCTATCACTCACTTTCAGACTCTAGTGCGGTGGCATTTTGGCTCTCTAAAAAAGACAGTTCTGAAAATAGAATTTCCCACTGTCCTTAGTACAAAGTTAAGATCAAGGGAACCTTGAGTTTCAAACCTAGCACCCATACTAACTGCATATTCTTGTCCATGACAAGCACATTTCTAGGAATGACAGAAGTCTAGTAAAGCATAGCCGAGACAAGGACTGTCAAGGGTGTATTCTGGAGGCAGAGTGAATCAGTGGTGAATCTGGATGTACGATGGTGCTGAGAGGTGCATCCAGAAGCCTGGGATGAAACCATAAGTGGGAAACTATGTTCTAAGAGCTTTGGTGTGGCAGCTTACCTCCAGATGCAGAGGATGCTGGGGACGCAAGATTCAGGTAGGGTGCATCTGGATGTTCTATTAGCTTGTCACAGGTAGGATTTATTTTTGCTAATGCACATCGCACCAATATGCAGGATATGGCTGACCATTGAAGGACTCCGCTTTAGATTCAACTTGAGAAGTAATCGTTGGCAGATTCCTCTACAACGAGTATATTTGTTTTGCCTTAGTCTATAGGGGGCTCTGCAGCTCGTCTCTAGCTTTACCACCTCTAGAAAGCACATCTAGATAGTACCAATATTGAGGATATTGCAAACCACTATGAAAGTGCATTTTATCATCATCTTACAATGTACTCAAGTGTTGATTTCTCCACCCCGGCAGAACCCATTGCAATTGAGTTGGCTTGAGGCTCTTGGACTTCTCACTAGCTTCACACCTGTATATAAAATGTATATATAGCCGGGATATTCAGGATATCGCTCACCCATGTCAAAGTGCTCTTTGACTTAACTTGGGAAGTCCTCGATAGCTGATTCCTCCACAACTAGTCCCACAATCTGAATTCTTGTTTCTGGTAGTTGTTAGTCTCATATGTATCTTTACGCCAGTATAGAGAACATTTAGATAGTACTAGTATTCATCTTAGCACTGAACTTTCTCAAGTATCTTTTAAGCTCAACTGGGAAATTATTCTATGGCAGAATCTGTGAAAGTGTTAAGACTAATTTCTATTCTGTTACCAGGAGGTTGTTAGGCTAATCTCTAACTTGATATCTATATATGAAATGTCTGGACAGCACCAGTATCCACTAGATCGCCAAGAGATGTGGAATTGCACATGAGGTGAAACTTTTAAAGTACTGAGGAGTTAATCACATGACAACCCCTCAACCGATTTCAATTCTCTTTGCCGGAGGTGGTTGTACTCATTTCCAGCTTTACGCCAGTATGCAATATGTACCTGTTGCATCAAGACTGATAATATTCCTGTCTGCTCAGCTGTGGGTAACTAGAACAAGCAGGGGACATGAGACTCGGAACCCGCTATTTAAATAAGTAGAACAATTTGCAAAATAAGAGAAGACAATTTACATAGACACAATAAAAGCATGTGCTATCGAGGGAAGAGGCAGGTGAAGGGAGAATCATTGGCTTGATCCGGAAGAGCCAATAGTGGCAGAGAGTCCGTCCAGTTGACTAGGTCTTGGATCCGAGGTAGCCATTAGCATTTGGAAGGTTCTGTGTGTCACATACAAGATCCTTCAGACTCATATGATAATCTTCGCTGATGCAATGGGTGTTCACGATTGACACAAGATATTGATTTTAATTATTTAATGTAGTTATCCAATATAGCCTGTGAACTCAGCCATCGAGCCCTGTCATTGAACTCAACTATTTATCACGACTTTTAAATCTAGCTATTCATGCTAGGCATTCTATCAACTGTGGCAATTAGGAATGAAGGGGAGCAATTAACACAAGATATAGAATGATACTATTGATACCACTCCTAGGGCCAGACAGTTTATCCCATCTATTTTTCCAGTATGTGTATTCAGCTAACAAAGTTGGATTGTAGATCCAGGTAGTAGATCTGGCTATTGAAGTATAATATTCACACTAGCTATTGAATCAGATTATTATAGCTACTTCTACAATTCAAATATAATAGAATGGTAAGCTTGATATTTGAGCTGGATGTTCAATACAAGAAAAGAGTTAATGGAAGTTAAATGATGTACTAGTGCAAGCTTGTTAGTAGAGCTAGCGGTAAATCTAGGAAAGTAAAAGTGACTAATCAAGCTGGATCTTAAGGCTAGCTATTTGGCCTAATTATAATCGTCTGTATTTTTCCAAAATGATTAAAGCTGCTGATGAAGCTGGATATTAAGGTTCCTTGTTCGATCAAACAATTGAATCTTAGTATTGGAACCTGATATTTGATCAGATATATTCTGGCAAGGAATTATTACATCCTGCTGAGAGTGATGCAAGAAATTTTATCCAGGAATTATCCTAGATCTTGTAATAAGCACTAGGAGACTCAATTATTTTATACAAATTATAGCTATACTAAGATATACACATTGTATTATTAGTTTCGATAGGAATTTGCTTTTTCCACCTTTTAATAGTATCAAAACTACACATGGCAACGGCTACAACAATCACAATTTATTACAACTTTCAATGCACAACCACCTTTTCGTTTCTTAATTAATTATAAAACTGAAACATGGGTTAAAATAGTTACAGTTTTCTAATCTAAATTCATGTAAAAACTATTTTTATTTCTCTAATAGAATGTGTTATCCGAGGTTTTCGTTGTGGTATTGCCAAGACTTCTTCCAATGGATACACTATTTCTTACCCTGAGCCTGATTCAGCTTATAGCCAAAGCTCATAGCTGAATTGTATAGCGGAAGCTCATAGCTGAAGCATCTAGCTGAAGCTTATAGTTGAAGTATATAGCAGAAGCTCATAGCTGAAGCATATAGCTGAAGCTCATAGCTAAGGCACATAGCTGAAGCTCATAGCTAAAGCATATAGCTGGACCCTATAGTTGAAGAATATAGCTGCAGCTTCTAGATAAAATAGACAGTTAATCAATATAGGTTTAACTAATATTTGAACCGGGCATCCAAAGCAGATGGGTAAAGCAAATAGCTGAAGCCAGGAGTACAAGTCTATTATTGAAAACTATAGCGAAATCCTATAACTGAATCGTAGAGTTGAAGCCTATAGCTGTGCCCTATAGCTATAGCCTATAGCTAATGCATATAGCTAAATCCTGCAGCTAAAATTATAGCTAAATGCATAGCTAATACCATAGTTGAAGTAATAGCTAAAACATAGCGCTGTCTGTACAGTACACATCTCAAGTCCCTAGCTGAAATATATAGATATAAATGATATTAAAATCATATAGGTAAAGTGGATAGCAAAAGTGTAAAGCTGCAGCTGATTGCGGAGGTTGATAGTTAAAGCTGATTGTACAACTTGATAGATTAAGCTGATGGAACAACTTGATAGCTTAAGCTGAGAGTTGAAGTATATAAGTAGAGCTAAAATATTCGCACGAGAGAACTAAAGCTTCTGTTTTAACCGAATAGCTATGGTTAATAGCTGAAGCACATAGCTGAAGCCTATCGCTGAAGCAATTTGATATGGATGTTGAGTTTCATAATAAACACAATATGAGTAATGAATATTCTGGCAACTTACAGTTGTACTGAGATCTACATATTCAATTATTAATTTATGTGACAATTTGCTTTTTCCACCGTTTAATAGTATGGAAACTACACATTGCAACAGCCACAACAATAGTGATGTGGCGCATTTTTCAATTCACAACAACTTTTTCACTTTTTTAATCAATTAAAGAACTGTAAATTGTATTATAATAGAAGTAGTTTGGTGATCTTAAAAAAGCGAAAAAGGTTTTTAATTTTTCATACTGAATATTTAAGCGAACTTTTTTGTTGTGGTATTGCCAAGACTTCATACAATAGATACAGCATTTCTTACCCTGAGCCTGATTCTACTCATGGACTTTCCTTCTCAGACTCTCCAATGTACCCGCCCTGGCAGTAGGTTTGGTCCTGTACTATACTCTGTCTCTAGATCAATCAACTTAATTCCTAACCCTAACCCAAATATGCCTTCTATATTACTATATCACTTATATTGCACCTCTATTTTATAAATACCTTACTTTAATAATCTGTTTTATTTAGATTTAACATATGAAGTTGGGATTACTCATAAATTAATTATAAGATTGAATAAACTTATTTCTTAGGGTACAGGAATATGTGCGGGGGGATGTCAAATATAATTGTGTTACACTTGGTGTTACGGGAAAAATTGTCACATTTTTTGTCGGAAAATTGGTATAGAGTATAGTCTTCCAGAACCATACATATATTTAATAGCTTTGGTTTTAATCTTGAATCAAGTTTTCTTTACTTGTTAAATCACCTTCTTAGTTATATTCAATTCTTTTTTCATATCATGATGAGATGTACACATTCTGAAAATCTTTCTCATACTATTCTGTTTGTTTCACCACAAAAAGTATGAGATTTACACAACAACCTTAGCAACACAGTACTAGTTGTGGCACAATATTGATTCCACAACAAGTTTTTCACCTTTTAATGAATTAAAAAACTATTTGTTTTATTGACATCCTGAGAGTTTGGAGATCTTAATCATAGATTTCTTTTTTCAAAAACCTATTTTCAAAAATTCAGATGTTGGTTGAGTTGTGGTATTGTCTCTTATGTTTGTATGACATGTGAGGATTTCTGACCCTGAGTTTGGCTATAGAATCTTTACCCTAACATCAATAATCGGCAATTGGACCTTGCAAGTTGGCTATTAGCAGAGGATCTTCACACAGAAATCAAACTGCGGTCCGACCCTGTGCTGACTGGACAAAAGGTGGCATCAATTCGGCTTGGTATTTTTGCAACTCTCCTACCATCAGGATGTGTTGGAGATCCCTTACTTAGCTTTATGGGTATCTACTGCAACCAATAGGCCCTGCCTGGATGGCCAATATTAGGCCCATACGAGACTCAGCAGCTGGTCACCTGCAAAGGCCACACACCGATTCTTGAGGAAATTACTGAACTCCTTGCTGGCAAGTGTTTTAATATCAACTACGAAAATTTTCTCCTCTCCGTTGCCATAGGAACTAAAATGATCCCTCTCCTTTTGGCCTTCCATGATGATACCGCAATGCTTTATCAGCGTGGTGCTATTCTGTGTACTCCTGGTCACACTACTATTATTACCGAAGTGAGTTAAATATCACCCACCAAGCTTTCTCAATTACTAACATAACTTGCTCTAAATTGTAGATAAGCTGGTGGGATTGTCGACCTGGAAGTTTGAGGTCAAGAGGGTCATGGACGCAGGTGAATTCGGGGACACAAATGACAATCAAGCTTGCTTGCAATATTTGTATTTTAGCTACAGAGTGGTCACTAGATCCCGCCTGTTCTATGAACCAGCAGGTGGTAGTTCCATACCTTCTGATGAGGCTATAATTACTGCCTGTCTTGAGGTTGCATACAAGCTAGTGGATGTGGAGCGTGAGACACTAGATGCGGCCTGCTCTGGTTTCAAATACATGTAACTGGCTTCGTGTTGAATCAATGTTTTTGTATTTGACTAACCTTTGCTCATTATGGTCGTATTGGATTATATTCAGGGTCAGTAAGAAGGAAGGCGAGTCGCAGGGAGTGGATTGCCAGCTAGATCTCGTTGGGAACGAGATGGAACGGCAGCCAGGGAGAGTCTCCTACTGGGAAGGAAGGATTGAGTAGGGTTGTAAGGGCGTGGAAATAAGGTGCGAAGGCAGCCGCAGGGGTGGTGAGGTTGGAGACGAGTAGGGTGACTGATCCTCTGTCGTTAAACTTGGCCTTAACTGCTGGCGGGAGGGTATAGTTTGCATCCCTTAGGACGCAGAGAGCAATGTCGGAAAAAGTAACAGCTTTCAGGAGAGACTTGGGGTGATCAATGGGAGAGGAACGAGGGGCGTAGAACCTTCTTTCAGCCGTAGGAAGTGACTTAGGGGCCTGTGGTGCAGGGCTGGAGTTACTGGGGGTCGCGACTTTTAACGCGGTGGCCTAGTTCTTATGACCAGAGATGAAAGTGGAGGGGTCACAGAGGAAAGAACACTAAAGTTATCCCCACAGATATCTCAACAGGGGACCGTGAGAGGTTACAATAATAGGGTCCTTTGCTGTTGGGACGCAACTATGAGGCTGTCTAGTGTTGTCGCGCCATCCCAATGGCTGGGCCAGAGGGGGGTGTTAGTTTCACAGGGTGAAGGTAGGGTAACCCCAGGGTATAGAATAATATGTGGAAAAGCAATATCTTTCCCAAATGCCTAAAAGGTATTACCAAAGAATACAAGAGGATATATATATAATACATGAGGTAGAATATGTTTTGCTGATGAGTGGTAAAATCATAGCAGATTCTGGGAGTGATCTGCTATTTCATAGAGCTTCAAGGAATCCCAACAAATTGTGGCCAATCAGTTCCGATGCCAGGAGTATCCCGAACCCCATTTATGTCAATGCTCATAAGCTTGTTTGCTGGCAGCTTCCCATCGTCTTCCCCCCTGACTAGTTCTTTCTCTCTATCCTGTGTGAGTAATCAATCCACCAGCTTCACGGTCTTTATAGTCATGTTGCGATAGTTGTTCTGGCGGAAGACATCAATATCAAGCTTTAAGGCTATATTGCTGAGAATGTTCGCGGCCCTTTGGTGGGTCGGACTCATCTGGGGTGTCCTGATTGTGATATCTCTCACTGGTGGTGTTTTGCTACTGCAAAAAGGTAGTAGGAGGACAGATTGTATATGCTGCACGAGGGAACTGGTTGGGTGAGCAGGAGATGCAACAGTTGATTGATGGAGTGTACCCGAGGTGAGTTTGTAAGGATCCCCTTGATTGCAATTGCTACCGAGGCCTAGCAAATGCACATTCAAGGTGTATTGCATCACAGACAAGATCCGACACCTACCAAGTGATTGCTGTTCAATCCATTCTGCATTCAATGTATGGTTGGAGCTGGTCTATAGATCGCAGGCATCATTAGTCCCAAAACACCTAGTATCGACACCACGTTCTAGAGGACGTTTTCATATCGCTTGTTGTCTTTATTTATATCAAGCTTCAGATAAGCCCCCTTGTCTGCGAACCGTGTTTGGAAAACTTCTAGCTTGCATGAATCCAGTACCTGATTACTGACAAATATACCCTCGTGGGCCCGCATCCAGGGTAGACATCCATACCTCATGGTCAGGTAAAGCGTTACGTATGACAGCATCAGCTTAAGCTTCACAATAGCTTCCACATTCATATTTCCCGCAGCATATTCCTTCGTCCTTCTCGCAACATCGAGCACTGGCATTGCCTCCAATCCTATGTCTACAGTAACCATACCGCCAGTTGTCATCCCCGCACTGGTGCTCCTAAAGCCTAGCTAATGGATAGAATAGTGGCTATTATGGTCTGAGTTGTGTGTTGAGAGTTCAGCAAGGAGGCTGGCTAGTGAAACCATGTTCCAGTACAAGACGAGTTCATTATAGAGGTTTTGAACCCTGGACGCGCTGGGAATCTTCTGCCGACTTCGCGCAGCATTCTTCGTACTAGTATATTAGTATAGCATACTTTCGCTGATTTTGATACTGAGCCACAAGGTGGTTGGCCAGAATTGTCGGCAGGGTTGCTTAGTGGACTTGTAGAGAACTGCCCTCATTGGATCCTAATGTTTCATCTGCATGTGAGCCGCTAGCATCCGGCATATAGCTGTCTTCTTCTTCGGACTCAATGCTCCCCTTATTATTATCACCATCATGATCATCATTATCTATAAATTATATCATATGGTATATTAGTAAGGAGATAGTAGCCTGTAATGGGGTGAGGAGTACAGCTTACCAGACTGCAGATTTCTTCAGGCCACCATACTGTTGCTGCCAGTCCTTGTAGAGCATGAGCCAATTTGCACAGGAGGCTTTTAAGTTGCCCGAACTTGGGTGGTTGAGGCGGGTTGAGCAGTGATGGGTGAGGTAGATATGGTCACGGTGGTGACAGGTTGCTGGCAACTCCCCACACAAGAATTGGTGTCAACAGCTCCTGTCAGGGGCAACCTGGGTATTTGTATGAGTTCAGAGTTGGTGGCAAGATTAGATGTACTGCCAAGAGTACTGCACAAGGTCAAATGCGAGGTGGTGTTGGTAGACTACTCTTCGCTCTGGGTGGATGTGATGTGTTTGAGTAGAACAAGTTAAACCATTAGTGCCGCGTGGGCAGATGAGTGTTGCGCTGCAGTAGCAGCAAGGGTCGGAACTGGCGTAACAATATCCGCAGCAGCCTCTGGTTCGCATACAACAGTCACCTCATAGGCCACTTCTTTCAAGTTTGAGTTTGTTAGTTATCTGTATATCCTATTGCTCTTGAGAACTCATTCTGGGAATGGATATCTCCTACCACTCCTGTGGCTTGTGGCTTCTGCAGCGAGAGCTGGTTCCCCTACTATTGTCTCCTCGTGTCCAGCTACTTCGTCCTCATCAAGAGCCATCATATCATCTTCTTGTCCTATTCCTCCAGGTATTAGAATATTTTATTCTGCCACTTTTTATGGTTCTGACATAGGCAGAGATATGAGGCGGAACGTGGTTGGAACTTATGAGTGCCGGAAATGCATGAGATGGCACCAAGTAACAGTGGGGCTTGACCCTCTCGCTCAGAGATGCTGGAATCTCCTAGCTGACACATAAAGTCGCAGATCTGGTCCTCTGTGCAACAGTGCAGAATGCAATGCACCATTTCCAGAACCTGGTATAAACAGGTTAATATAGGGTACTAGGGTAAATTTACATAATAAATTATAACAGAACAGAAGGGGAAAAACACTTACCACTTGCTCACAGGAGATGCTACTCAAGGTCAGGGTTCAGAAGCTGGGTCAAAACCTGATCCAAAACCACTTCAGCCATCAGGAACCACATGGGTGCTGGTGGGTGAAAGTCGTGGTATCATTCGTAAGTGGGTATGGGTTGTTGTAAGGGTAATGGGTTGTGTGAACGGAGGGTAGACGTACCTGTATAGAGAGTAGTAAAGGCTCGAGTGGCAGCCGCAGAAGGAGGTTTAGAGGGAAGGGGTGGATAGAGATAGTAGTGGTGTGAAGACAATTGAGGTATTAGTAGTAGTGGTGGTAGTGGTGATAGTGGTAGTAGTAGTAGTAGTAGAAGTGAAGATGGTAGTAGTAGTAGTAGTAGTAGTCGTACTGGTGGTAATAGGTGTGGAGGCGGTGGTTGTTGTGTTCAGAGCAGAGGCAGTAGAATGAGATTGTGAATAGAGGTAGAGAGGAGAAACAGGGGTGGGTGGTGATGGTGGTAGGGTAGTGGTACTGGTATTGGTTAGGAGGTGGTAGGGGCCTGGGTGTTACTAGGAGCTTGAGAGGTGCAAGGGGTCTGGGTGGTAATGGTGGAGGATAGTAGTAGGAATGAAAGAGGGATGAGGGTGTAAAGAGGGAATGGAGGTGGTGGTGGTGGTAGTGGTGGTGGTGGGGAGAGGAGATGGAGGAAGGGGATGAAGT
>Ga0307510_10005799_pt1 | contig 14722 bp, 8 predicted proteins | sample 12_EM_MG_FD_207224 | JGI IMG/M metagenome (GOLD analysis project Ga0307510, IMG submission 207224) | Populus trichocarpa ectomycorrhiza microbial communities from riparian zone in the Pacific Northwest, United States - 12_EM | ecosystem: Host-associated > Plants > Roots > Unclassified | place...
TTCTTTCTGCCTTGGACAAATCTAGGATTCAAAAGCCCTTGCGGAAACCAACAATCAGTCCATGACTGGGTTAAGATTCCATGAGTCTGGGCAACAATACGACTATTGAGGGGAATAAGGCTTAAGCCCTGTTTTCACCAATCTTAATAACCTCCAAGACTGTTGCATTGCAAAAGAAACATCTTGGGCAATTTAAGAGATGCCTGGTTATGCAACCATAGCAGGACTTATGTGAACAAGGGACAAACTGGGCATCTGATTCACAAGTATAACAAATGCAGCAGGTGTTGTCATCGGCTTCTGTTTCTTCCCCATATTTCATCCTTTCAATTTGTTGCAACTCAATCCTGCTAATAAGAAGGTTCAAGAAACTCTCAAGCTGCCGAAGTTTCCCACTATAAGCATCCCCTCTCGAGGATCCAGCCTAGCACAATACAACAGAGTAGATTGCAAAGCTTAATAAATGAGATGGAAAAAAGATGATAAACAGTACACACACTGATTTCGAAAGGAAACCTCATTTCAATCTTTCTGTTAATGGTGGTTCGAGCACTTCCAGATCATATTAAGAGAACTATACACCACTGAAAACCAAGCGTGCCAGCACCCAATAAATAATTTATGTACAAGAGAAAAAAACTATCAGGTACATTTAGAAATTTTCCATTTCTTTGCTATTGGATATATTGTTTACGTACGCTATATTGTGAATTAAGTAGGTTTTTGTTTGATTTTGTTTTTATCAAGATTGGTAGAGTTCTTGCCTTTGGGGGAAAAGAACATTACTTGACAGCTCTATTTATTAGGGTTTTTCTTCTTTTCCTATTTTGTTATAATGATGATTAGTCGAGTTTTTTTCCTCAAAAAATAACAATAACTAGTTCAGAGTTCTATCTTGTTAGACTTTTTCTTCTTTTCCTATTTCGGTTATGACTCGCAAGGCTTTAGTGTGCTGATATAGATACACATATTGCGTATTTTGGAAGGCCATTTGATAAATATTTTTTTTATTTTTGGAATTTCTCTGTTTCTGTGGATTTCAGAAATCCTAGATTTTGATGGATTCAAGAAGCATCTTTCTAGATTTCAAAGGTTTAGCTTAGTTGGTTCTAGGTGTTCAATACTTTTTCCTTGTACCCTTCTTTTTCTACATCAGTCATCTCTAGGCAACATCATACACCTATTTCATTTCTTCCTCTTGTAGCCCCTTTTTTTTAGAATTCTTGTAGCCCATTAAAATTACATGAATTGCAGAACCTTGTTCCTCCATGGAATCGCATACAAGTAGATGCAAACAAAAATTCAGCCACAAGTACAACCCCCACCCCCTCCCTCTATTGCCAACCATAAGCATGAACCTTCTAATCATGATGTTCATAAGCACAGTGGAATAATGAATGAGGTTGTTGTCCACGAGATAGAGAAGTTTAAACATGCATATGAAGAGAGATGGGGCTTAAAGTAGACAAAACTAACCCAGTTGTACTCCAAGAGATACTGGAATCCACAATGCACAGTATCAGGGCAGTCCATGCTTGCAAAAACACCCACAACATCATTCCGCTCTCCACATTCCATCTCCACACTTGCATCCAATAAATTCAAGAGGATCCCTACAAGAGGTGCTAATATCATGCCTCGATTTACTTTCTCCAGAGACTGACCATGTCTTCTGAGAGACCTGCAAAGACAGTGGCATAAGTATATGAACGACTGTTGAGGAAGCATAGAGGTTGCAATATGAACTTCGAAACAATTCGCAGTCCTTTCTTTAATTAAGCATGTATTTTATGCACCAGTGAAGCCTTTATTCTTAATATTAGAAATCCCAAAAGCATCGCCAAAAAACCACCTAAAAATGCCCAAAGACACGATAAGGGTGATACATCCACCATCTACAAGTACTTACGAAACATACATAATTACAAAAATCTGAAAATATCAAGCACAATATTGGATGGTTGTCATAACATAAGCAAACCAACCAAGGATATCCTAAATGTCTACTTGCTATCATCATCGATTCCCTTATATGCTTCTTCAAGGAAAGCAAGACAAATTGAAGCTCAAATGGCAGAGTGCATTTACACCATGTATTGAAAAACTTATTACATTTAGAAAGGGGAAATGACAAAAAGAGGGAAAAGAATGAGAAACATGATTCCGATTCACCAGCATGGAAACTCACAAATCAAAAAACTCAGCATCCACAGCTGAAGTAATGTGGTTGAGAATAAAGACTATCAATTCAGTTAGCCTCCGAAGGTTCGTATCAGCTCCAGATAGGAATGCTTGAGGGATCTCACGAGTACAGAACTCTAAAACCTTTGCAAGGTTGCATGAGAGATCAAATATGACGCAGCATTTTCTTTGCTGAAACTCCAAAACCTAAAAAGATGTTTAAAATTGTAAGAAAATATTTGAAGCAAACTGCAAATAGAAAATAACAGAAAACTCCATACAGCTAAGCTATTACTGACTTAAAAGATAAACCAACACAATTGGCATTACTACATGATAGTAATACAACGACCCAAACAAGTGATCCACTTAAGTCAGTAAGGCAAATGTTATAGAAATGTAAAGTAAACCAAGAAAAATAACTCCCCAGGATATAGATACATAAGCATGTGCGAACACACACCCATGTGTGTGAATGGTAGGGGGGGCTATTTACACTGTGTAAAGTATAAACTCTAATCTTTTGAAAGCCATTGAACAGCTGTCATAAAATTCTTGCTATCAGCAAATTATACCTGGTATTTTTCTTGCATTTCCCGAATGGAAACAGAGAACTCAGTCATTGTCCAGCTGAGTGTATTAAATAGTCGATTCAGAAAAGCTGAGAACAACTCTTCATCGTCGATGCAAGCTTCACGCAGCAAATTCTACATGGATTAAGTCAAAAAGGAGAATAAATCCATGCCCACAAATTGTTCAGTGAAAAAAAAAAAGAAAAAAAAATCAAAAGCAAAGATTGATCGTTTTTACTTGGAAAACAATTGACGACGACGACGATGATTCCCCATGCTTTGAAGAACCAAAACGAGAACCCTTGCACAACCGCAAAAGAATGTTGGTCACTGGGATCCAAGATCTGTTGTCAAATGCTGACAATAGAGCTTTTGGCATTCTTTGCGTGGCTGCTTCATTGCTCTCAAAAGCTGCCAAATACTCCTTATACTGTACCAGAACTGAAATAGATTGGAGGAGAAGATCCCTAAGATCGGCACTCAATATCCTCGGATCATTGAAGTGGGAAACGACAAAAGTTACCTGATGAACAGGAGAAATCAATCAATTCTCTGAAGTCCATTGACTTCATGCAGTGAAAATATTCAACTTTCAGATTGAAGCATACTTTAAATTGAGAGGAAATCACCAGATTGCATGAAGTGATACATGTCACAAATATTGAAGTACAGAAAAGAAAAGAAAAGGTCTGTTGGTGTCAATTGGTGCAGTGCAAATTACAGCACAGAAGTAGTCAAAATGTCAAATATAAGAACCCAGCTGGTCCCTGGAAATGAATCAACTGTCAGCAATTAATTGCCTCTTGTTTGGAAAATTGGATGGTAAGATTTTGTGATATTTGTAAAAAAAAAAATGTGCAAAATAATTCATTCTGCTTCTCTCAATCATATGTGGCACAAATTAAATTGGATTGGAACACCACGTTGTGGATCATCAAAATCTTAATCCATCCATAAAGTTGAACCATTTATCATCAACACTGAGGAGTCAAGTAGTATCATGGTTCTACATTTTCTAACTGAAAACAATCAAACTATTCTTAAATACACATGCTTATAGCTTGTACCACAGCAAAAGAGAGATTAGCACAAAGCAGATAGGAGGTAAGTTTTTTGGCTTATATTAATATAAAACACATACTACAGTATTAGGATCTCTAGTCTTCTTTTATCCAGGACCTCTTGATAACACCAAGAAAAATTAGAGACTTATGTTGACCGCTAGAAAAGGAAAGTTTGAGAGATGGAAAATTCATAGTAAATTCAGTAGTATTAGTTGAAAATGTGCCAACCAGCAAAAAATAATAACCAAAGGATTGGGGAGGAAGAAGAATTGTTGTAATACCCAGAATAGTGATTTAAGCATGTGGTTGTAGGCATGAGAATTCTGGAATGTAGAGACTCATTCAATTGTGCTTCAGAGTGAGAGAAACAATCAAACATTCGATGGGTTTAACTTTCTGTGAATCAATTGAAGTTGGTCTTTTCAAGATCATTGTTCCACGAAGTAACAACCCTACCAAGATCTTACTAATCATCCAAATTTTCAAAAATGTGTTTAAGACAATAATTCCCTTCCTGTTAGTATGTTTCTAAGATGCCAAACATGTGTTGCAATGGTGGCAGCTGTAGCTCCCCCTGTTCCATACCTCCTCAATCAAGGGCTGCCAAGAAACTTATCAACCACATGGCAGGACACATTTTTCTTGCTTTGATACAAAAGTGGGGTCACACTTGGCAATACCCCACCTCTCATATGTAACAAATTGATGGCGCTATCAAAGAAATAATCGTGCTAGAGCTGCAATAATTCATGCATCTTAAGGGCCACAATCAATTTCAACGATTACACTTTGAAATTATCATTAAGACACACTTTCCTGATCTACAGATCTACAGACAAAATGGGAAAACAAGTTGCCAAGATTTATTGACAACTTTAAACCCGCCAAAAACCAAACAGCAGATGACTCAAAAATCAACAAAATAAACTTACGCTCAAGAAGACAAAATAATGTGTAGTATGAGAGACTTACGAATGAAGCAAGTCCTTGCTTGATAAATATTGCAGGGGGTACGAATGGGGGATCACTCTTGCGCAGCACATGGAAGCAATCAACCTGTAATGGCAATAGAACAGCAGCATGTAGCAGCTAGGTATACGAGTTCACATTGTGAACCACAGCAATGACACATTATACAAGCAAAGCACTTAATTTAAAAATACAGGTAAATGATATTTAGATCACATTTGAAACAAAAGGAAACTGGCACTTAACCAACCAAAAATCTTCACAAATAGGAATTTCGCTAGAATGGGATGTTAATAACACATGATTAGCATTGATATTTTAAAGATGATAAGGGGAAAAATGAAAGCTTTCATGATAGATTTAAATCTAAAGTTGCAGCTCTATCAAGCAATACCATGAGGTCCTGATGAACTCCCAAAACAAGACCCTAAAAAGCACATTAATATACTGCATGAAGTAGCTCAACTTCTACAAGTGATGTGATAATATATTTTTAAGTGAACAATGGGTGTAAGCATGACTGTAATAATCCCAAAGAGATGCAGAGTGTTCTGAAGAGATACCGACCTTGACATACAACAAAACCCTAAAGACAAAGGTAATATTTTATTAAAAACTGTGATAAACACTATTTCAGACAGACAACGGTTGATAAATACACCCAGTATCATCTTGCAGAGATTAAAGGAAAATACTCATTTACCAGGGTTTCAAGATAAAATTCAGGAATATAAATAAATAAGGAATCCACTCTGCTAAGAACCAGAAGTAGTTGGACTATCCATATGCATGTTGCATACATCGCTCGTTGCTTCCACCGCGAGAAAAGAGAGATGCGATACCTGTTCACATGAGAAAAAGGCCAGCAAAAAATCAGAAGATGCACTGAGCTAGCATAAAGTATGTAATACATGTAGCTGATGTTATAACCCCATAAACTTCATCTATATTTAACCAGAAAATACAGCTAGTAAGTTGTTCGGTATCAATAACCAGCACCAATCAAAGAGTGGCAAAACTAAGGGTATGAGGTGAAAAATTTGGATATGAAATATCAAGCGTGTAAAAATAAAGGGTGAAGTGTTAAAGGTGTAAAAAAAAACTTCCAAGAGGTGAAGTGTTAAGGGTGTTGAAAAATTATAGTGCTATTAGTGGGCCCACAATAGATCAAATCAAATTTGGTTTAGGGTTTAGGTAATTATAACAATATTCAATATTTATATTTGTGGGTCCAAGATAAGTGGTGGAAGAAAAAAGTAGAGAAATGGATGTTCAATTTCAACAAAAAAAATAAAGAGGAGGAAATGCAGTCCAGTATCCTTTACCCCTCAACACACGAGGTTAACATTTCACCCCATTTTTATATGGTTGAGACCAATATAAATAAATAAACTACTATAGAAGAAACATATCCAGCAGTTAGAACTACAAGATAGTAAAAAAAATTTATTTTAAAGATTTGGGAAAATTGACTTCCCACTTTCCCAATTTCTACCAGAAAATCAAAGAAATTTCTTCTTATCACAGAAGAATCTGGTATATTTCCAGAGGCTTTGAAGTAGGAAACCAAATTTGGGCAACTAGGCAATGATCAAAATTTGCAGGTGCTTAGAGTTCAGATTACCTGGAGATTAAGGACACAGCAAGGAAGAACTACAAACATAGAAATATCATAAAAAGAATTTAAACAGTTCTAGGCGTTGCAGAGTGCATAGTGACAAATGGAATATCGATTTCTCATTCTAATCATGGAAAATGGAAGGGAAAACAGCTTCAAATATTCATTCAATGTTTCATATGGTTGAGACCTAGATAAATAATTTTCCAAAAACTAAGATAAATGTAGTTCAGGGACATCATACCATGCACAATGTCTGACACAATCAATTATGTCTTCACGATAATCATTTCGAGCTTCTTTCAGCTGTCTTAATTTCTCACTACAAACACGTTCTTTTATTTGTTTATCGGTTTCTTCCAGGAGTGATATTGATTGTGCCTGATGAGACATGTAGTGTGATGCCTGCAATCAAAGATTGAAATGTTAAGACCTTCACAAAACAAAATGCAGCAAGAAAGCATGTCATTGGTGAGCAGAAAACGATGTTCATCCATTAAACAAAACATCACAAGAGAACAGAAAAACAATACGGTAGTGGTGTAATCCCAGAAAAAATTAAATGTGAACAAGTTTTCCAAGAAAGGTTGTTCCCTTTGGACAACAGTCAACAAGTTAGAGCCTGTTTGTTTTTGGGTTTAAAAAGCGTTTTTGAAAAAATTTGAAAGTTACAAGAAAATAACATAATGCAAAATTGTTTTAAATACAGCATGTAACTTTCTCACTTTTTATCAAATTCTCCTTCGGGTATCTTGAACAATGATTGAAAAAATAAGTGTTTAATATCATATGACAAATTATATAGCTTCAACAGGCATCTTAGCTTACATTGGTGTAAATAATAAAAAGATACCATATGTTGTGATCAAACTGACAAATTGACATTCGAGCGTAACATCTGGTAATGGTTACCTGCCTCGGACCCTTAGGAGAAAATAGACACAAACACATAGAGATTAACAGGCACTTGCCTAGGCAAATTCAATTTCCAACCAAGGAAACTACTCATAAATTATTCCTTGTTGCATAATTTTTTTATCACCAATCATTTCTTATTTCAACAGAAAGGCACATTAAAGTGTGCCGTGGTGATTTAACCTCAACTTCATCATTTCTATGCTTTATCCCAAGTTACTGTCTTTTGGAGGAACCAAGAACAACTATTGGAATTCAGAGGTTTTGCATGATCATTTGTCTTTGGTTTTACTCTACAGATTCCACAAGGGATCCTTCAAAACTTAAAAAGGTTTCTCCAGCTCCACTACAAATTTCATCAATTTTTCAGGCTTCAAGAAATGCATTCATTTATCATAGTTAATCTAGCTGCCAGTAGTTAATATCTTAACTCAATAATCATGTTCATCCAGGATAGGGAAAAAACATTGTTAACTTCACTTCCTAATACCTTTCCATGTTTGCTGCAAACTTCATTTTCTATTGTAATTCTAAGGGAAAAGGGAGTAAATGCATTTCAGGCAGCACAAAGCCCTTCACCAATAAGATCAAAACAGATACCAAGTACACCTGATTGCAGTAAAGTGAAATTAATAAAAAGAAAAAAGCAAATTTCATCCAGAAAATTCTCTTACCTGCTTAAAGTTTGGTGCGACACCTATGTGATACAACAATAGCAATGTATCTAGCAGTTCTTCTTCTCTCAGTGTAGCTGAAGACACATCACTCTCCCTTTGTACAATCCTAATATCCCGCATTGGACGGTAACCAAAATCAGGTTCAGATTGATCACTCGTACTAGGTTTGTCGGCTATCTCATCATTCAAACTTCCTTCACTGCATTCTGCAGCAACATGAGCAGACCTGTCTGGAATAGGACCACAATGGACACGAGAACCTTTAGCATTGTATCTAATTTGATGCTTTGAGATTTTTGACAATTCAATGTCATGACTTGAACAGCAACATGGTTTCTGTGTGGTTTTATGTGTTACTCTGGTTTCTTCATCATCCATACAACCTTCCTCCCACCGGATTACTTCTGCTTCTTGATCATATACAGGATGAGATTTTGAAAGATGACTAAATGATCCCCCAAGTCTAGAAATGTCAGTTCGATGAGGATCATTTTTGAGAAATAAATCTACAGGGAAACTTTGTTCACCACCTCTGTGGAGAAATCCAACATCATGACCACAGGGTTCACACCTCTTCAACCAGCCACAAATGTCTCTCATGGCAAAGCCTTCAGATAAAAAATGAAGTATAACTGTGTACAAAGAAACAAGAACAGAATTGCTTGAAACTCCAGGAGGTGGCACACTGCGATCTGCTCCTCTATTCTTCAATAGAATATTTTGTAAAAATGTCCTAAACACTGAGCCAGGTAATTGAGCAGGTGCTGTAGGTGGTACAAATTGCATGACCAAGAGACATAGGTCCCTATGCTTCTCCTCTATCTACAAAACATCAGTATTTTTAGGGTAAGAATTAATATTAAATTGCATAAAGCCAGCTAAATAAATTCATATAATGCTGCAAAACAGAGAGAATTACAGAATCACAAAATGTATTTTATCAACAAATATTGGTGTACCACAATGTCAGTCTTCTCACTCATGAACAGCCAATCTACACTCACCCATGATCTCCCCATAGTCATCCATGACCTCATCATATAAGTACATGTGCATGCTCCATAAATATAAGATATGTTAATATTCAAGTAAACAGTCGCTTGATCCAGCCAATCATCTTTTACTCATTGTGCATGAATTAAATAAAAAAGCAAATGGGAGGTCAAACTCATGATATTCAATTCAACTGAAAGAATTCTTCTCTTTCTTTCTTTCTTTCTTTCTTTCTTTTTGTTTTTTGGAGCTTTTATTTGAATAATCTTTTTCTTGATTAACTGTGAATGATCAAATCTTCACAAATTGCTTTTTATAAGTGAAATTAATGAGGACAAATTGAGCATACGGGGAGAGAAGTTATCGAATAGAGAGGTAACAACAACAGAGGAAGTCTGCTTGGCCACTTGAATTTGATAGTATTTCACTATCTATGCATCATTCTGGTTACAAGTAATTACATATGGAAAAATGATCTTGAGGGCTTTTCATTTATTTTTTCACCTCATCATACTAATACCTATGGATCTACAACAGTATAGGACTCAGATTCTACAAATTTAATGTGAATTATCAGGGATCCACGATAGGATATACCTTATTGATAGCTTCAGATAAAGCTGTAGTTGTCAGCACCATGCTTCTTCCATCATTATACATATCCTCACCTGAACTAGGCCACCAAACAGAAGGCACCATGCATTGAAGGTCCTGCTTGTTTGGAATCTTTTGCGATAGAAAACCTTCAAACAATAATTCAAAATCAGCCAACTTCCACCAAAGAACCATCAATTCTTTCCGTCGTAAGATATGGCATACCATTGCAAGATAAGAATAAGATCCGGAGTATGGGCATTCAGTTAAAACCAAAGATGCTGTTTTGCAGCAACTTGAAAGGGCATTGATAATATGCTCAAACATCAGGCATGATTCTTGAAACTCTAGAAATACATCAATAAACCTATCCAAAACTGAATAGTCATGTGGTGCTTGCACTCTGAAGACCTCCATCATGAATGAAAGAAGTGGACCCCATGCCACATACTCAGTGCTCCCGGAATATCCCTCAAGTACAGAGAAGAATTCCTCGCATATCCCATGACAGACAGGATAAAATACTTCTTCGAGTGACACAAACCTCTTCAATCTCCTCAGTTTACCAACTAAAGAACTCTCAGCCCGCTCCACGCCTAGCGTATCTGACAGCCTTGATAAGCACTGAAGCAACTGCACAGCCAAAAGATTTGCAGGAGGAGGCGCTTTAAGGGGAAGAAACCCCTGAATGGGGTACTTGAAGGGACGCGCCCCAAAATTTAATTCGCAGCGTTCACCTTGAGAAAGAGAGATCGCTGGGTAATACCCGGATCCAGGTCCCATCTTGCGGATACCACGAAAGGCTGCTCCAAGGGATACGCCATTTCTATAGAACAATATCTCATCATGATCCAGATCAATGCAACATCCAATGACATCACCAACAACCCATGGCTGACCGTATGGCTCAGCATCCTTATTCCACTTGCTAACCCTTTTCCCGTCAAATGCATATGAATCATCTGCATCACCTACACCCTTGTGATCAGTAAAAGGACAAGAACGAGTTGCCCATCCAAGCTGCTGTACACCAGAAGTTTCCAATAGAACTTCATACATCCATTTCCCTTTCCAAACATAAGCATTGGACCTAGCACTACTGAACATTGCTAAGCTTTCTACAAGCAAAGGGGGTTTAATGATTCTAATATCACCACAGATGCTCAATTCTTCAAGCCCAACCAGCTGAGATTCACAGCCATCCTTACTAATATGAACCCCATCTCTGTTATCAACCAAATCACCAGATTTGACACAAAATTTTGAAAACTCATTCTTTATAATAGAGCTAACTAATTTAGCATCAACTGGACCGGTCAATTGACCAAGTGATCTGTTTGGGAGACCAAAGATATATTCAAGAGCTCGCTCCACAGGCTGATTACCAAAATCATCACAAGATGAAACAAGTCGGGTTTTCGACAAATTCTCCTTTCTATCTTCACCATTCAATAATACAGCCAAGCCAGAAGAAATCCCTCCAACCCGTTTTCCCTCTTCTGCCATTTGTAATCAAAAGAAAAGGACACTATCCAAATGATTTAGCAGGATACCAACTAAACACTTTTCAAATGCAAGATCACTCCTCCAAAGTCAAACTTCGATTTCCCCTCTTGAAACACCGATCCATTCACAACAAACCCTAGCCATCTCCCATCACTGTAACTTCAACAAAATTTGCAAAACTTAAATTTCCGATTCAATAACAACAAACAAAACCATTGAATTCAAAAAAAAATGCAGCAAACAACAACAACTAATTAAAACATCATTTTCCCTCCTTTTTTAAACTTATCATTCACTAATCAAATAACTAACTTAAATTCACCTATCACTAACAAGTCAGCACACAGAAACACTTCAAATTTCACATTGTTGTGCCTCAAATATCTCAAGACCCAAGAATTTTTCCTTAACCGTGATGAATTCCTCGTGCAACAACAAAAATTCACAAGTATCTGTAAATTTCAAGAAATTGAAAGTACTTACAAGGGAGTGGGTACGTGATTGATGATGGAGATGACGAAGACGAAGATACTATGCAGCTGTAACTCGACATAGCAAAGGCGGCGAGCTGAAGTTAGGGTTTTTTAATGCCATTTCTAAAAAAAAAATAGAGAGAGGAACGAAGAGAGAGTTTTGATTTAGTTTGCTGTAGAGAGAGAAAGTATTTTTTATTATTATTATTGGTTGTAGTATTAGCAAGTAGGGAAAAAAATAATTCTGGAGAGTCAGGATGGTGAGGGGATTTTCATTTCCAAATTTTCTTTTTTTGCTAGTTTTTCTTTTTTCTTTTTTCTTTTTTCTTTTTGCCAGATTTTGTGGAAAGCACAAAAGAGGGAGTGAACAGGGAACGCAAGGGATGGGTGAATGATCCGGGACCAGGTGCAGCGCACAACAAATCTAGAGGAGTATAATACTCTTTAGTCCCTGAGAATTGAGCTCGGTTGTTTTTTACTCCTCTTTTTTTAGGATCCTATAATTTAGGGCCCATTCATTATTATTGCTGTTTTAATGTTTTTGTTTTTAAAATTTTAAAATCACTTTTCAAGTAACTAAAATAATAAATAATGTTATAATAGATTTATCAAAAACATATGATTATTAGTGAAAATTTTGTAAATAGTTCTAGAAAAATGACAGCAATACCAAACAGTTAGCAAATCTTTTAATTCTTGTTGATGATATTTTTATTGAAATATTTATTTTTTTTCTTTAAATAATAAATTCAAACACGTCATTTTATGATTTTTTTTTATAGAAAAAATAACATGGTGAAAGTTTATAAAATAAAAAATGCATAAAACACGCCTTATTCATATTTTGCACACAGAGAAAATGCAACATATTTCATGATATGTCTTGTGTATAACATTTATTTTAAGGGAAAAAAAAAAACAAAATGTTATAGTAAATAAGACAACTACTAACAAGAGTGAAGGGACGGAATGATAGATTTTTCACAAGTTAACGGACCAGGTTGCAAGTACTTTTAAAACCAAGGGACTCGAGAATAGTCTACCCTATCCGGAATGCAGGGCGAATTTTGTTACTGACACGTGTCGGTACTCTATACGCGATGTCGTGGCGTTGGTGCGGCTCTGGTAGGAAAAACCAAGGGACTCGAGAATAGTCTGCCCAATCCGGAATGCAGGGTGAATTTTGTTGCTCACACGTGTCAGTACTATATACGCGATGACGTGGCGTTGGTGCGCCTCTTGTTGGAAACCAGAGTTCAGAAGCGAACCGCCAATTTGAAATGCGCCGTTGTTGGTTGATAGATGACTTTTCCATTTTGTGCAGTGGGTTTCAAACTTTCAATGACTTCGTCAATGATGGGGAGTTTCTAGCGTGTGTTGTTCATACCATAATTACGGTGCAGCAGGTATGAGGTTTTTATTATCTTAATTTCACGGATAAGAATATTCTAGGTTCAGTTTTTTGGATTATATTAATATTTATATTTAATTTATAAGAATTAAATTCATTGTTGACTATGTTAAAATCCAAATTTTGAATTATGATAAGATTAGCGATTTTGTGGAGTTATTATCTTCTATCAATGAAATGGACAGTGAAGAAAAGCTATGGCGAGGACCGTGCTACGAGAGGCGGGTGCTGTGAATTAATATGCCAGCTGCCGTGCCATTTCCTAGATTTTATGGGAACTAATTTAGTACACAGCAATTGATTTCATTGGTCACCATCATGCTACTTTCAACCAAGGCTGTTTGTAATGAATTTGTTGACTAGAGTTATTTAATGAATTGTTGTGCTACTGTCATCGGTGTTGTATTTGTGGTGGTTTTAAAAATAAATTTTATTTGAAAAAATATTAAATTAATATATTTTTATGATTTCTAAAATTTTCAACAGAAAAAAAGACAATTAAAAATCCAATCTTGGAATGTAAATCTTAATATGTCACTGTCATTCATGCCCACCAAAAACTTACTTTAAAAATGAGGGTGAAAATGATTTACCCACGCCGACATGTCGTTTTCATGTGACTCCACGAGCTATTGTCTAAGCAAACATCCACACAAACTTTCCTCGCGTGCTGATATTATCATCGAAAAGTATTGCAAATGGTAACACTACAGTTACAACGGGATGCTCATTTCCAGCTTTTTCAAGATTCTCTTTATTTTCTTCCCTCAAAAGGTATTCACGTGCCAGATTTTATATACAAGTTAAATTTCTCTCTTATCCTGTCGAATAATAAAATTATATTTTATACTTTGTTGTGGTTGTTTTTAAATAATTTTTATTTATAAATATATTAAAATAATAATTTTTTATTTTTAAAAAATTATTTTTAATATCACACATCAAAATATCTGAAAACACTATAAGAAATATTAAATAAAAATAAAGAAAAAAATAAAAAATATTTAATTTTTTAAAAAAATAATTTTAAAATGTAAAATCAAAAATTTTTTGCTTTAGTTCTTATATTCATGATAAATTATTTTAATATTTTTTTCTTAAAACTCTGATTAGTTTATTATATCATGGAAAATAAATGAATTTGATAAAGGCCTCGTGGCGAAACTAGGCCATTGATTCCTTGGTTTGGCTCGGCTCGGCTTGCACCCTTTCTGAATCATCTAAAGTGCCGGCGCTAGATGTGGGTGCCCATCTGGGTCTTGTCGCCTACCTCTCGGCCACATGCACAAAAGCGAGTCAAATTTGAACTGTATATAGTCACGGGATAATTCCCAAAATCCAGCAAGAAGCCTTGTTAGCTCGTACTCGCTTTAAAATTGTGGCACGTAATTCTCATGAGAGCTGTGTTGATAAAGGTTTCCACGAGACACACGTGGGAATTAGGCTCATAATTGGTTATGAATCTATGATTATGGCATGTGGCGCTCGAAAGGACAAGGGGTGCTCGGGACAGCAAAGTTGAAAATAAGCTACACTTATTTTGGACGCGGGTAGATCTATATTGTTAGGCGCGTGGCGAGGCAAAAATCTATAAGGTTAGGTCATAGGTGCGTGATCCCGCCCGGGTGTTGTCACGGTCAAGAGTATTTAAAATTTGATCTTGGTTCTAATAGGAGTTTTATCGGGTTAATTGGAAGTTCGGGTTTAAATTATTTAAAATTTAATTAGGATATTAGATCATTTAAGTCA
>Ga0307510_10005800_pt1 | contig 14719 bp, 7 predicted proteins | sample 12_EM_MG_FD_207224 | JGI IMG/M metagenome (GOLD analysis project Ga0307510, IMG submission 207224) | Populus trichocarpa ectomycorrhiza microbial communities from riparian zone in the Pacific Northwest, United States - 12_EM | ecosystem: Host-associated > Plants > Roots > Unclassified | place...
ACCATGTTTTTAATAATTTGATTTACCTAGTCTAAATCTACTTAGATCAACACAAAAATTAAAACAAAAAACAAGATAACACAATTTTAATAAAATTGATTAACCTAAATTGTACTCAATAACTCAGACATTTTTCCGGGATTAGATTTGATAACTATCATTATAGCTACCTGAGGCAAGTACTAGGCTACCAAGATGAATGTGAAATGAATCTGCTAAAGGAGCTCAGATCTCAGCGCTTAGCTATGTTATCCAATTACATTGAAAATATTTCTGATGCATGCTTCTTGTTGATTCCAGTTGACAGTAACAATATTCACCATCATGTCAAAGAATTCAGCTTCAAATGAATGTGTAAAGGAGCACGTACTGTAGCAAATTCTACAGCACCCCTACTGTTAGTCTGTTAGGAGCCACCAAGACACATTCCCCACTTCCTGAAATAGGGCAGCAAGTTTTGGACTAGAAAAGCATAACTGCATGTGATTTGAATGCCATTATTATGTGTTTGGACTAAAATCTGCTTAACCTTGGCAGGCTGATCTCATGTCCTCTGTTTTGTAGTTAGGATGATAATGAAAATCATAATTGAGCATTTCATTCACCAGGAAGGAAAGAAAAAAAGAACAGTAATACTTTCTGGCAAACTCGAGCCAACGATTAACACACATGATAACAAAATTAGAAACACAAATCATAACAAATCCAGTATTGTGAACCGAATGCGATCGCAAAGGAAGCAAGTGTTGTGGCAGAAAAGTTGCTAATTGTAGACAACAAGCTGACTGCAGATTTATGGTAACACTCTGAAGTAGTTAAAGTGTGATTACATATAACTGGCTAGATGAAAAGTTCATGCAAGCCCCAACACCTCAAACTGATAGCTAGTTCATTCATTTCTTCTAAAACCAAATAAAGCAAAACATGGATGCATGCAGCCAAATTTTCAATCATCATGTATTGTTATCCAGCGTCAACGGAGAAAGCAGAGTCTAAGAACGCAATTCATGATAGGGTAATCATCAAAGAAACCACCTTTTTGTACTCAGAGTGGCCACCAAATTTACCAAGGAACCAGGATCTGTGCAGCGCTAATCTAAACTTTCCATGAATCACCGGAGCAGAGAACATGGATCCTTTTTGTCTGCTAGAAATCACAATCTCAAGAGTTTAACATCAGGTTTATTAATTGTCAAACATCCATTTCAGCAAATTACATCTAGCAGCAGAAAAATACCAACTCATGAATGAGAAAAACTGGAACAGCAATGGCCTGAATATACCTAACATTACACAGTCCAATTGAGTATTTCTATACGCACAAAAAGGCATCCAAACATCACTATCACCACATGAAAGAGGCTACTTTAAACCAATCCGTATCTCCAGATAACTAAGAGTAACTTCCCATTTGAATACGTTGCTTCTCAGATATTGTCAGCAATTGTATAAATTTAGCATAAAACACACATAATTAACGTGGAAAATGGCATATGGCATATAACACACATGCTAGAACACCTACAATATAAATAATGTTCAAGGATATTCAGTTCTAAAGGAGCCACATGTTGACAGTCTACACCAGCTGTTTAGGTCTGAAAATGTACACCCTTAGCAGATTATCATCCACTCTACAAAACTATTATCATCACCATCCTCCCACAGCAAAAACATCTCCATTTCACCAATCCTGATAACACCTAGCATACATTTCCTAATTATCACCAACATGATGATCTCTAACTCTTAAACAAGCTTACACACTCTAAGTTCTTGAATAATCAGATCCCAGACACAAATTGAATAGCAACACCAACATCACTATCCATTCTCCAAAAAACCCTAAAAAGTTTTCACACTATCACTAACCCATTTTAAACCAAATACTCCCCTATACATCACAACAAAAGAAACATATATAGAAGGGCAGAATCTCAACAAAATTACAGCTCAAAACAAAATACTAAAGAGCAACGCGATATCTAAAAGCCAAAAGGTTTGACCTTTCATTCTTACCAAATGCTAGTCCTGGTAATTACAATTTCATCACCAATACAACAACAGCAACATTACTACAAATACAAGAACAGAATCTCACCACCGCTACAACATAAATGAAAACACTAAAGATCAACACAACATCTAAAAGCCACAGTTCTGATCTTTCATTCTTATTAAATGCTAATAGTACAAAGTACTGATCTTTCATTCTTACTAAATGCTAATATTAATTTACAAGTTACAATTCCACAACCAATACAACAACAACGATTTCCAAATGGGGTCTATTTTTTCCAGTTGGATTGCAGTAACACGCAACCATTACTAGAAAAATGAAAACCTGAACACCCTTGTAAATTCCATTACCTACAGAAACAAAAACTCCAAACAGCAATCAACTTTCACGTTTTGAGGAAAAACCCAATTGCCTCCACAAGTATTTCCCACTTGCCATATCCACCAATGTCCAAAACCCCATTTCCACCCCTGACTTTACCTGCAAATTTTCAACGAGAAGATCAAAACTTTACCCAAAATAAGAAAAACCAGAAATAGAGACAGAACAAGGGTAACTATTGCACACCTTTGAGAACCGAGAAGAAGAAGAAGAATCAGATGGATGAGGAGAATTCTTGTTGCTGTCGGTGGTGGTGGTGGAATTGTCATCATCTCCAGTGTCGGTGCTGGCGGAGAAAGGGCGGGACTTGAGGTTTTTTATAACAAAAAAACCGGCAAGAGTGGCGGAGAGGAATACCAGAATCAGCCTCAATGGGCACATTGTTAGTATTACGTGTCAAATTTGAGAAATCTAAGAGATAAATAATCTTTTGTTGTTTGTATTATTATTATTAAGAAGAAGAAGAAGAAGAAGAAGAAGGTTGTTTGGTTTAAGTTTCGTCAAAATCAAAAAATGGTTCAGAGAAAGGAAAAGGAATAGAGAGGCTAGAAACTTGGTACTTGGAAGAATCAATGGGCATGGTGGGGTCTACTACGGGGGGCTGCTGCACGTGATTTTTTCTAATAAATAATTGGATTAAAAAGAATAGTCAATGGTGATATTCTGATGATTTTGTAATCAATTTTGTTTAGGATTAGCTTATGGGGTTACATTGTACATGTAGTATTTAAACCCGGTCGGACTATGAGTTAGTTGGGTAAACTTGAATTAATTAAAATAATTGTGTTTTAATTTTTTTTAATTAAAATAATATTATTTTAAAATAAAATAAAAATAAAATATATCAGATTTTGATAAAATCATATGTTGATGTATCACATCGACCAAGTAAAACTAATTAACTCTAAATAAATTTTATTTTTACACTTAACTTAAGTTAAAAGGTGAATAGGTTAGGTCTCAAGTCAAAATCAGATCAAATTGTGATTAATAAATGTGATTTGACATGTATTATTTATTTTATCCATTGCAATCCTGGGATAGAGAATATTATTTTGAATATAGAAGGAAATGAATTCAATTTCAATATTGAAAATATAATTTTAGATGGGGTTATACATTAAAAATGATCAACGTGTTATAAAATCAAAATCAGAAAAAATATACCAAACTTGATTACAAATAAAATCCAGATTTAAAAATAACTAATAAAAAAAATTTACATGATGTAAATTTTTTAAAACAACAAGTGAAATAGAATGAGTGAGTACTTACTAAAAAATTATCTTGAATGAAATAGAATAAGTGAAATTGATCTCTTCTGCACCAAAATATCATAATAGTTTGTAATCAATTAGCTTTGAAATTAAGAACATCAAGAAATTAAGGGAAGTAGAAAAGTATGAAAAAAGAAAAAAAAAAAGGTTGGTGTGGATGTGAGAAGGAATGTTGTTTAATTCAAGTTGACGGGTTGAAAGATGAGATAAGGCAATGATTCCTTGAGTGGCTGAGGCTCGTTGTTTTAGACTTTTAGTATTTAACAAAGAGAATTCTTCAAACAAGTTTTAATGGTGTCAAAAATAACAAGTCAACCATGGTGCGATGGTGCTTGGAGGGTTGGATCCCTTTTTTTTTTCTCCTGCCCTCTTTGTTAATGCTAGAGATTGTGACATTTTCCATCTCACCTCCATTTTGTTTGTGTTTTAATGGTTTGGAAAAAATTTAAAATTTATTTTGTTTTAAATTAATTTTTTTATGTGTTTTTAGATTATTTTGATATGCTGATATTAAAAATAATTTTTTAAAAAAAATATATTATTTTAATGTATTTTCAAACAAAAAACACTTTAAAAAATAACCGTTATCACTCTCTCAGACAACCCTTCAATATCTCAATCACACTCATGGTAGCTTGTTTGTTGATGTAACAAGTTGTTGTTAAAACTATGTTTTATTCCATTATAATTTAAAAGTATTTAATTAATTAACATATATTATAATTTTGTATGTATCCTCTTAAAAATTCTCTCTTAAAATTGTAGTTTTAAAAAAACTATAATTTATAATTTTTTCTAATATATTTTTTTTAAAAAAAAAACCTCTATTGAAATGTCATAATGCTAAACATATTAAAGTACAAAAAAACAAGGGGAATAAATCTCATGTTTGAAAGCTGTCTCTGCCACGAAATGAAGCAAGCTCTGAATTGGATTAGTCTATCAAATTGAAGGAGGAAGATGTCATCTTTTTGGCCTTTTGTCAATAATCTAGCTTATGTTACAACCAGAACTTGCTCCCCTTGTGATATTTCACTCACTCATTTAGTCCACCACTAGTTTATTAATTTTTTTAAAAAAAAAAACATAAAGAAAAATATGCTAGCTTTGCTAATTTATTTTCTATTTTTAAGTAAAATAATTCATTTTCATTAGACCTATGTAGACAACAAGATTTCATCGAGATAACTCACACAAATCAACCTCAGCAGAAAATTGAGTTAGAATTTTTCAAAGTTCAAACCATTATATTGCGTTTTATATGCAGAAATATTTTCAACGGTCTACGTTTCAAAAATATTTGGCCCAAGACACAGCAAACAAAATAAACTAATAAGAGCTAGCTAAATTGGAGGCCTACTGGCGTGAGTTGAGCATGAACCCAGGCACTACTTTTGCAACTCCATTAGGTCCCTCAACAACAAAATCACAAATGCCCTCAGTTCAGGTTTTTTTGTCATGTATCTTGATTCTATGAGGCTTCTTCCTCACACAACATGCCAATGAGCTACGAAGATTCTTTTTGATCTACATAACATTCTCTCCTCCTCATGGGGTAGCAAGATAAAGATTTGGGAGCGATGAAAAAATTCTGTAAGAGCTGGAATCTAAAGAAGCAATTGATGTTGGCAATTTTCAACTCTAAAGGCATCATCTTTCTCGCTGAATGGACATGTTATTCACACTCGGCACGCAGATAATGAAAACTGAAGCTTCAAAACTGTCAATGAGCTTTAAGCTTTCAGCTTACCAACGCCAGCTCGAGAACTTCTATGTCAGCTGTAAGCCATGCCCTGCAAAGATAAAATAATTTGTTCAACTACTCAACCATGGACTAGTGAAGGAAAGGGCAGAAAGGAGGGCTACCATATAACCAACCAACCTATCTGCTCCATCATACAAGAATGACTGAGAAAAGTCTGCCGATTTAGTTTACCATTTCCAAATATGTGGAATTATTTATTGGCCAGACCATGCCAAAATTCAAGATTCTAAAATATAAAAATATGTTTGACCAATAAAAGCAGTGCATACCTTACTATGAATTATAGTTTCGCAAAACGAGCAATCTTAGAAAGCACTGTCCTTACGCTTCGAATACCAGCTCCAGATTTTGAGCTCACCATCATCTTAAGTAAAACCAAATTAAAGTTACTTACACCATCACACATTCGAAGGCAAGTAAAACAATTTTAATCTGTTCAATAAAAAAAAATTGGTCATACCACAGGTTGAACAAGAGACTTGTTTGCCTTGAGGCTCTGCACAATTAAATAGGTAGACACTTGTTAGTCTTAAGAGAGTTCTAAACTTTAAGCAAAATTGTCATCTGTGTTTGCGTGCAGAATTCACCTCTTCAATTTGCATAGCACGACGTGCCACATCAATTGGAAACACCAGATCTGTCTTGGTCATTACAACCTGGTATTTAGTCTGGTATCTGTACATGATAGAACAACTTCGTTCAGTGTCTACCCATGTGGATATTACAAATTGCAGCATGCAATCAAATACTCAAGAATGGTAAAAAAAAATAAGAAGCAACAGCTCGTGATTTATATACCTTTCCATCAAATCAATGAGTTCACGATCTCTTGGCTTCATACCCCATTTCGTGTCAATAAGAAGGCACACTCTTTTTAGATTAACTCTCATTGAAACATACTCCTTTACCTGCAAAGTTTAACAGTTCTTAAACAACAAGGTAAATGGCATATATATGCCAAATATAATTCTCTCTCCCAACAGCTCATAAACAAGTGAAAAATTAGAAATGTTTCATCTTTGAATAACCATGTCACCAATTCCCACATTGACTGCAACTACAACATCAAATTTAGAGCCAAATGATCTTGCAATTTGCTTTTAAGTCTCTAGTCTTAAGCATTTGTATTGTATGTCACATGAAAGTCAAGATATGGAGATAACATAATTGATCCTGCATTATTAGAAGAATTGCATCAATGATGAACAACTCTGAAGGAAGACAAGCCCACTCTCCAACATGTGAAAAAGTGAAAAAGTGGGAGTGCACCACAGCAGTAGACATGTTCTGATGCCAACCAGTTGGGTAACTGACTCTATGAAGACAGACAAACAGCAAATTCTTCAAGTAGTGATTCTGACCTTCTGAACCAGAAGAACCAGTTTTTTTACGAAGAAAACAACTTAACCAAAATTTAACCATTAGGATTACCAAACATTTCAGAAGTTGAGCAACAACCTCGTGTTTTTGTGGCATAAAAAAGCATGCCTAGTAATGGTAAAAGAGAAGGCCAGACAACGGTGGTTATCAACATGGTCTCATATAACAGTTTCCAAGGTACAATAATTTCACAGAACTTAAACTCCAAAACATTCAGCAAGAGGCACCCAAAAGAACAAAAGTCAATTTCTGTGTGTGCTTACCAATTCCTCCCAAGAATCCTTGACTTCTTCTTTTGCATAAGCAAAGCCATATCCAGGCAAATCAACCAAGCAAACGTTTCCCAGCTCAAAGAAATTAATTGTCTGCACAAGAACCATTCATGTTTTACAAAAGAAATACAAAAAAAAAAGACAATAATTAAAAAATTCCCATGGGAATTATAGCACCTGAGTGAGGCCAGGTTTGTCCGATGTCCGTGCAACACCCCATTGTCTAGTAAGTGAATTGAGTAGAGATGACTTCCCGACATTTGACCTTCCTAGCAATGGTAACAATAATACTAAATGTGTCAAAAACTGCAGAGGTTGTAATTCCTCACAATTTAAACTTTTTTTTTAAGAAAGAAGGTCGTTATTTATACTCCAAAAAGTCAGAGATAACACAGTTATAGAAAACCAAAGGATTAAAAGACTGGATACTGAACACCATGAGTTAAGATTTAAACAATGCAAGTAGCCAAATTATAGGCATTTATGAAACCAGTAAATATTCACAATTGATGGGATATGTTCATTTTCCATGCAATACTAACAACTGCACACTTGTGACAATGAAAACATAACACAATACTTAAAATGCACATTGAGAAAAATAAGGAAAAGAAAATGGAGGTAAGAAGCATTCAAAATAGTGATAAATTGCACTCTACCTGCAAATGCAATCTCTGGAAGACCAGGAGGAGGGAATGAAGATGAGACCTTTGCAGCAGCAAAAAATGTCAATTTATTCCTAAAAATCTGTTACAAGTAGTTAGTACCTGCCCTGATTATAATTACAACAATAGAAGAAAGAGAAGTCAAAGGTTCACATAAATGTCCCCACCATTTTCTATGACTAGATTAAAATGAATGGAATGATTAAGCAATAGATAACAAAACATATCTTAAAGTGGATAGTTTATACATACATTTTCTTCTATTCGTTCTCTCTCAGAACTTGTAGAGAAGGGGATGTTATCTAATGGTGCAGATAGATCAGTGTTGTAGCCTGCTCTTTTCAGCTCAATCGAGCGTCTACGACCTAGAAACTGCCAACATAATTATCTTGAATTACAACACAGGAAATAATATAAATAAATCAATTTTCCAAACATCTGAAGCTTTTTTTTCAAGCAAATACATTATCTTCTACAAAGGAAAGAATGGAAGGACTAGGTTGAATTGCACGGAATTGTGCATTCATTGACATTCCAGCATCTTTCTCCAATTCTTTTTTCCTCTCTTTGGTACTTTCTGAAAAGCATGTAAGAATGAATCATTACTCATAAAAAACAAGAGGAAAAATTCACTGTAAAAAAAGATGGATGAAATAAAGTGACTGATAAATGAAAACTGCCCTAGAAAGAAGACTTCCAAAACTCAAACAAGTAAGATTAAAAAACAATATTGTGGCATGTATGACATGAGCCCAAGACATTTAATGGGCAGCAGTTCAGTTACTAAGTAAAGGGCATCCCCAAATAATTTCAGCTTAGGAAATGAAGAACACAAGACAGACACGAGGGTGGTATAGGGGGTGATGTTCTGATGTTCATGCAAGACAAACTCCTCCACGTACCCTTTTTTCCACACAAAGAGGAAAAGAAGAAAGGTATTATCAAATATATCCACCATGCAAGAAAACAATGAATCTTTATCCATGCCAGAGAAACTGAACAACTAGTACCATGGACATAAATCTCAAGTATCTTAAATTATGTAAGAGCCTTGGGAAGCAAGGCCATGTCCTGCTTAAACAAGATGAAAGAAGCTCACATTGTTTAAATTTTTTGACAGCGAGAGCAGTCCTGTGTTGCCCTGGCCTTATGTTTTAAACTTCTCTCTGACCTACTGTCCAACAAAAAGACAGACTAATAGATAGGATGGATGGACTAACACATGTAACTAGCGAACATGGTAATCTCACTAATCCCTACTGACTCCTGAAAAGATTCAATTAAAATGATGAAAGAATCCTCTTTAGAAAAGCTGAATCCACCAATTACATGCCCAGTTTTTAATGACATCCACAAATTAAAAGTTAACATTAGCTATTGACTTCTTTTAAAAAGCACCAGAGTTTCTTACTCCATGTTGCATATTCTCAAACCAAAGATGAAATATTAGAAATGGGTAATATGTAGGGAGGTAAAAGACCACATATCACAGGCAAGAATAACTCAATAAAACTCATACCATCAGAAATTATTCCATCATCAAGTCGCTTATTCGAGGTATCATATGGATCTAATCTAATCCGCTTTCTCTTATGTGGCTGCTCGTCCGCAATCTCTGAATCAGCAGGGCTTTTTTTGTTTTGAACACTTTTCTTGATAGAAACTGAAGGAGATACTTTAGCAGACTTGCTTTGACTGTGATCCAAGCGCTTACTTGAGTCATAACTGCTTTTTTTTTGTTTCTTCAACAACGCATTCCTCCCACTCTCCAATTTATCTTCCTCTTTCGCTTTGGCACTCTGCTTACCAGACTCAAATTTGCTTTTAGTTTGTTTTTTCAACAAACAATTTCTATCATCATATAATGTATCCACCTCATTTACCTTGGTATGCCGCTTAACACTAGATACTTGTACGCTAGTATCCTCAACTTTACGAGAAGCCTTCAATTTATTAGAAACCCAAATTGAGCGAAGAGGACTAACAGTTCTACTTTTCCTTTTAACAGAATCATCTATCACTTGACTTTGCCCTCTCTTAGATAAAGCTTTGCTATTTTTCACCTTTCTGTTATTCGTTGTCCCCCGATCCCCGTATTGGTCTGCGTAAATTCGCTTCCTTTTCCTATCAGAATTAACAAGTTCAAACCTCCCCTTCCCATAAATCTCATGATCACCCTCTTCTCCACCACCACAGCGATCTTTTCCACCTTTTTCTCTCGATTTTAAATTCCTCCGCGCAACATTCTCTCCCTTATAAGACTGATTTCTTTCCTTAGAATTCTTCAATTTTCCAACATCAAGTTTTAGTTTTTTATTAATCTTATACCTTAAACTTGCTTCTGCAGACATTCTCCAATAATTATTCAACAATCCGACTAAACAAGCTAAAACCCACCTGGAAAACATAAATTTCCACATCATTAGAGTGAAAAACCAATCACAAAAACATCAGAAAGAACCAAATATTCAGTAACATTTGCACCATTACAAAAGAAACAACCCCAATCCAACTATGCCTAATGCAACTAACTTAACATTAAACAACAAAAACACTGTCAAAAGCTCCATTGTTTAGCATTTCTTCACGTTCTCAGAAACCAAACAGTGAGCTAACAACAACTATCATTGTTATTATATTAACACAAAACATAAATAGACAAGAACCTTAAGCATAAAAAAGCAAGAACTCTTCCAACTAAAAATCATAGGCAAGTTATCTTTTTCAAGTACTAAACTAAGAAGTGGAAATGAGTTAAAATACCTTTTCTTGACAAATTCCTTTGTGGGTTCTCTTCAAGTTTCGAACTTTATGAGTTGTGTCTTTCATTTGCTGTTCTCGCTTATGTTGGCGCTCTGTCTGGACTATGTTTCTACCCTACCGCCACTCTCTCCCTCCGGAAAAGTAACAACGGTGATTGTGGACTTCACGGGCCGAGATTGTGTCTGTGGTTAATGGTAAGAGGCCTAGCTAGGGTTCCATACCATATTTTCCTATGTTGAGCTTTTATACTGCTAAGCCCACGATTGCAAATTTAATTCAGGAATCATGGCTAAAAAAGTTCTTTCCAAGAAAACCCTTGTTTTATGTTAACAGGGAACACAGTTGGGTCCGCTTGGAAGTGTCGTGTGTGTTGTGATTAAAACTGTATTTTGTTTTAATTATAATTTAAAAAATAATATATATATATATATATATATATTATAGTTTTATATGGATTTTATTGAAAATTTTTTGATTAAGAAAAAAGTTATAATTTATAGTTTTTCTTAACATGTTTTTTTCAAATACAACAGCAATAACTACCTTAATACTAAATACACACCTAGTCTTTGTCTAGTGATTGTGTTGTTCAAGCTGTCATCTGCACTTAAACAAATAGATTAAAGTCTTGAAAAAGTTAGTGTCTATGATAAAGGAGGTAAATATAGAAATAATAAAACGTGCAAGATATAGATAAAAAAAAATCTATATTTGAAATAATTTTAGATTGAATTCCTATCCTTTTAAAACATAAATGACATGGAAACATGTTTTTTATGTACTCGCTATTTTTATATGCAACAATTAATTATTGTTTCGAGATATAAGATATAAAACTAACGAGTGCATAAAAAATAGAAAATTATATATATATATAACTTAGAAAATTAATTAAATATGAAAATCAAGTAGCTAATAAATAGAAAATTAATTCAATTCCTATAGAGGAAATTAGAAATTCTCCACAAAAAGCATATAATATAAGGTTGAGTGATTGAATCACACAAATATAAAGCTATTTCACATATTATAATATTTTTTATGAGTTTTAAAAAAATTCAAGTAGTTTAGAAATAAAGTTTATGTGTTGGGTCTTAAAAAATTCAAGTGTATTAGGAGCGAGATTTATGTGTTGGATAATCGGTTAATCTCTTGATACTAGTAATCTGATAAATTCTTTCTAACCAAGGTGACTGGTAGCTTGTACTTAGTGCCTAATAGGTCAAGATGACTAGTATTTACAAAAGGTCTCTTTTTGTAGATTTAAAAACTCTCAAATGCTTAAATAAATATCTTTTTATAGAGAGAAAATACAATAATATTTTAGAGAGTTAGCCTCTGAACATATATATGCTAAAAATATAGAGAATGAAGAGATTGTAAACCTAGAGTTTGAAGGATTCATGAGATATTTATAGCTCATTAATCTTATGCTTTATGGAGAGGAAGGGCTGAAAAATCACTTTATCCATGTGATATTTTGAGTTGCATTCTACTCAAAATCATACATTTTGAATTAATATAAAATATTGAGGGATCTGCATGGAGATCTTGAAAAACTATTTAGAGAGTATTAGATTCAGGCAAGTTGTCTAAACCCATTAAAAACAGAAAATAAATCCAGACACGGTTGTCCGAGATCCATGGTTATCGGGTTCAGACATTGCATAGACCCATTTGTTTTTTTGCTGTTCGGTTTTTTTAACCCGTCAAAAATTGGGTGCATCAATTTTTATCCTCTTGTGAAGTTTCAAAATTTCGAATTTCGAATCTTTTCTTCCTTTGAAAATGATAACTTTATTAGGATGATATACAAGAAAGTAGTATGCAAATTGCCATGCTCATCACCCATTTGAATGGACAAAGAAATCATCTCAAACTCCAACGCATGGGCTAAAGATGAATGAATAATTATAAGAATAATTTCAAGCCAAGTAAAAATTAGAAGCATTTTGTGTTTATTTTTGGTGAAGGAGAGATATTTGAGTGGTCAAGATTTGAACTTCCCTGGTCTATCTGTGATAATTTAATGGAAAAAATTACAATTGAGAGTGTCAAAATTTTGAACTTCCCTCATATGTTCTTGCCAATTGATAAAGAAATTTACACCAATTGGGTTATTTCCTTATGATAATTCACTCTTCTTTTTAAAAAATCATTATTATATATCGATATTCCATGCTTTTTTTAGTTGAGTCACAAATCACCATCTATTTGATTCGCTGCCTTATTGGGGCTGGAAACACCCTGGTCCCCTTCACACCTCTGCTTAATTAACACTGTCCAATTAATGATCAGTGATTACTAATTAACCAGCCTAATCCTAAATCATTAAGAGTCATTGCCATCTTTATCTTCAAAAGGGTACCCTATTTTTGTATAGCTCTGCAAGTTGTTAAATAATACTATAAGCATAGTTTTTAGTTTTTAGACCTAGTCTGTGGCCGGCCCGGTTCAAGACCAGGATTCCGAGTTTTGACCGAATCAATTCTTTAAAAAAAAAATCAAAACGACGTTGTTTTAATAAAAAAAATGAAAACAAAAGTCAATGAATTACAACCGGGTTTTTAACCGGGTCACCAGGTTACACCAGATTTTTTCTTCAACCTGACCCGGTTCTAGCCCCGCATCAGCCGAATCTCAAATCAACCAATCAGGTTGAGTTTTAAAACTATTACTGTAAGTAAACAAATCATAAATGGAATTATGGAAGCATTCTTCATGCACTTGATTAGATAGCAATTAAACATTTAATTAAGATAGTGTTTGTTCATTATTTTAAAATAAAAGAAACGAATAAGGTAAAGACACTGATGATATAACTTTTATATTTTCTCTTTACAAATGATTGAAATCCAATTAAAATATATTTTAAATACAAATTTTCCCTCTTCCCGTCACTTTTATATCTCTCGTTCTTATCTTCAAATATCAACTAAACACAACAATCCAAATTTATTCTCGATATATATTATTATCTTACATTTAAATCTGAAAAAAAGTTTTGGTGATTTTCTTTTGTTTTAGATTAACGTAGGTGTCCGGACCAGTTTGCGTGTACCTCGACTAATCTCATGGGCCCTGAAGTTAACGATCATGCAAGCCTCCAGTTGCCCTAACATTTATAAGACTCGAATTGGTGACTTTAAAAAATAAATTCAGGGTCAGAGTAGTTGACTTTTGATAATTTTTTTATTTAAATATAAAAATCTGATTATGGATGATTTAAAATAGAAAAGAAATTATGAATGTAAGGATTTTAGGCAGGTCTCCAAGTACCATGAACAAGAAAAAAAAATAGTAAAATTTGAGGCAACGTACATGACCACAAACTTGAGCACATGGCATATGCCAATCTAGAGTGAAAATGGCATAAAAAAATGGACCCTAAGATCGCAGGTACAATGATTGAATCCACTGATGAACTAACCCATGAGGTAGTTTGGCTGCATTATACATGCCAAATTAACAAAATCAGTACTTAATTAGTGACAATTATTCTTAGTTCATTACAGCTAAATTAGGTATCAAACTCCTTTGACCTAGCTAGAGCACGATTAACACCCTGCAAATGACAACAAAGAAGAAGAAGCAAAAATGGTAGGTCCACTTGAATTGAAGCTAAAAGTGTTCCCAGTTTACCTGCGCAACTCCATGTTCATTGAATGGGATCTCTAGAAATTAATGTCATGTTCACCTAAAACCAATCATATGATCCAGATCATCCATCTGCTTTAAGAAATTAATGGGGCTCTGTGTCTTCTTCTGGGCCACCATAATACAATCAAATCCCTCCCCAGCAACAAGAATCTTTCTATAACTTGATTGAATTGCTCTCTTTTAACAGATAAAGTAAGAAGGAAAGTAAAATACCGTTCGAAATCTTAAACCAAATCTCATAATTAGCTAAAGCTCTTTATGCCAAATTCAAAAACTTGATTGAATTGCTCTCTCTTAGCAGATAAAGTAAGAAGGAAAGTAGAACAGTACCATTCAAAATTTAACTTCATTAGTTCATTCTCAAGTTATATATACACAAATCTACCAAACTAACAAGGAGAGTAAAGTTGTATTCTGTACTGGGATGAAAATAAATATCCATGAATTAAGTTTCGGGTATTATCCATACCCGAATCCAAACTTAAGTACCTCGGAACTCTTATATTATGAACAGAGATTACAAGTACAAGTAAATA
>Ga0307510_10005801_pt1 | contig 14719 bp, 13 predicted proteins | sample 12_EM_MG_FD_207224 | JGI IMG/M metagenome (GOLD analysis project Ga0307510, IMG submission 207224) | Populus trichocarpa ectomycorrhiza microbial communities from riparian zone in the Pacific Northwest, United States - 12_EM | ecosystem: Host-associated > Plants > Roots > Unclassified | place...
AACACAGCCTACAATACCGGCATGCTGCTTATCCTGGGTAGAAATATCAAAATATTGTGATCCGAACAGGATGGCGCCAACAAATACCACATCGCTGGTAACAACACCTAAAGCCAAAGCAATACCCGCATGAAAGCCCTTTTCGATGCTTGTCTTGATCAATGCAAAAAAGACCGGACCTGTCAAAAACGTAAGCACTAATCCTATCCCAATCCCCCTGATTATAGCTTCTATCATTAATTTTTAGGCTTTGGAATGTTGGTTACCGTTAGCCGGGAACGAATATGCGACTTTTAGTAGTAAACAACCAAACTTAAAATTCGGATTTTATAATTTAAAAAAGTACATATCGATTTATAAAAAATAATCTCTATGTTAGTGTCTTGTAAACTAACTATTCCAACCTAAATAGCAAAAATGGAACCAAGCAAAACAAAGAGTTATGGCTCAGCGCTGTACACTATCATTACTGTGTTTTTTTTCTGGGGGTTTTTAGCCGCATCCAACGGCATATTCATTCCCTTTTGTAAATCGCATTTTAGTCTTACCCAATTTGAATCTCAGCTGATCGATTTTACATTCTACGGAGGTTACTTTATAGGCTCCCTGGTATTGTATTTTGCATCACAGGCTACTAAAATCGATATATTAAATAAGTTAGGATATAAGAATGGTATTATATATGGCCTTGTTTTATCAGCAATTGGTGCGCTTATAATGGTACCGGCGGTAAATTCAGGCTCATTTGGCTTTATACTAGGCGCCTTCTTTGTTATAGCATTAGGTTTTTCATTGCAGCAAACAGCTGCCAATCCATTTGTTATTGCTCTTGGTTCCCCTCAAACCGGATCAAACAGGTTAAACCTCGCCGGCGGGGTAAATAATTTTGGTACGTTACTGGGGCCTGTTGTTGTAAGTATAGTTTTATTCGGAGGTGCAGGTAAAATGATACCTGCCGCTGATGTTAAAATTACGGCTGTAGACAATTTGTATTATATACTGGCAGCACTATACATAGCTGTTGCAATATTCTTTTGGGTATCAAACCTGCCTAAAGTTACCAGCGATGAAAAGATCGAAGCCAGTACAAAAACCAATTTGCCGCTGATTGTCATATTTATTGCCTTCTGTCTTATCCTGGCAGCTACTCCTCTGGCAACCATGACAGGTATTTCAAAATCATATTTTGTGTACGCTGCTTTAGCAATCATCCTGGTTGCGCTGATGGCATCTTTGTCTGCATCCAGTAAAAGTAACGAAGGGTGGGGGGCAATGCATTACCCTCAGCTAATCTACGGTATGATAGCTATATTCACCTATGTAGGTGTCGAAGTAACTATTCAAAGTAACATGGGTGCCCTGTTAAAAACCCCCGAGTTTGGCGGGTTTAAAGAATCAGAAATAGCCCCTTATATCTCTTTATATTGGGGAAGTTTGATGATAGGCCGCTGGACGGGTGCTATCGCCGTATTCAACCTTTCAAAAGCAGCTAAAAATGCGCTTACCGTTATTGTTCCGTTATTTGCGTTTGGGGTTGTACTGGGAGTCAACAAACTTAATGGTGTGGATGTGTCTAATCTGTATGTATATGTTTGTTGCGTGATAGTACTGATTGCAGGTTTTATGATCGGTCAACAAAAACCGGTTCGTACACTTGCCATATTTGGGATACTGGGTATACTGGCAATGATTGTGGGACTGATGACCACCGGTCGCGTAGGTTTATTGGCATTTATCAGCGGGGGACTGTGCTGCTCAATTATGTGGCCATCCATATTTGCTTTGTCCATCGCCGGGTTAGGAAAATATACCAGCCAGGGCTCTGCATTCCTGATCATGATGATCCTGGGAGGTTCTATTATTCCTCCGGTTCAGGGTATATTAGCTGATACCAGCGGTATACATCTTTCTTATGTTGTACCTGTATTGTGTTTTGCTTACCTGGCCTTCTTCGCAGTTAAAGCGGGTGCCGTGCTGAAGAAACAGGGTATCGACGTGGATAACATGGAAGCTGGCGGAGGGCATTAATTTAATCATTAGTCACTGGTCAATAGTCATTAGTTAAATTTGCCTGATTGACACCGATCAGTGACTAATGACCAATGACTAATCAACTAATGACCAAACTAAGTTTCGATCATATTTTTATGAATTTGGCAACCGACCTGGCCCTACGCTCACATTGCGTTAAGGCACAGGTCGGTGCTGTTTTAACTAAAGACACCCGTATTATTTCTATCGGGTATAATGGCCCGCCTGCAGGCACGCACAACTGCGATGAGGAATGGCCCGAAACCGGTTGCCCAAGAGATGCGCGGGGAAGCTGTTCACTTGCCCTGCATGCTGAGGAAAATGCTATCTTATATGCTGTAAAAAACGGGGCCAATCTTGCCGGGGCCACCTTGTATACTACTTTATCACCCTGCCTGCCTTGCGCCAGGCTGATCTTTTCCGCAGGCATAAAGCATGTCTATTTCATGAAATCATACGCTGAATATAAGGGCCTGCCAAGCGACGAGGGTGTTGACTTTCTAAATCATTTTGGGGTAAAAGCCGAGAAGTTTGTTGTTGGTGATTAGCTAAGAAATCCTGGAATCATTTATGCAATAACGGCTCAACCTTATCCAATGCAAACTGTAATTGCTGCTCAGGTGTAAGATTGGTATTGTCAAGGATGATCGCATCAGGTGCCCTCACCAGCGGACTTTCTGTACGAGTGGTATCCTGGTAATCACGGTGGGCGATGTTTTCAAATACTTCTTCCAGCGTGATATCCGGATTTTTTTCATGCATCTCTTTATATCGTCTTTCGGCCCTTACTTTTGGGTCGGCTGTCATGAAGATCTTTAGCGTGGCGCCCGGGAAAACGGTAGTGCCGATGTCGCGGCCGTCCATCACAATATTTTTTGAACGGCCCATGCGTTGCTGCTGCTTTACCATTTCGTGCCTTACCTCGCGCAGAGCGGCTACGTCACTTACATTGTCAGAAACAGGCATCTGGCGTATTTCTTCAGAAACCTCTTCGTCATTTAAAGTAATATGTGTCTGGTAATCGCGCGAATGAAAATTAAGGTGAATATTTTTTAAGGCTTCGGCTATCTGCCCGTGATCTTTCAGATCAACGTTATTACGCAAAAAATAGAGGGTTACTGCACGGTACATAGCACCGCTGTCGACATAAATAAAATGAAGCTTTTGGGCTAATGCTTTGGCTAAGGTGCTTTTACCACATGAAGAATAGCCGTCAATAGCTATCACTATATTGTTGCTCATCGGGTAGCTAAAATAGTAAAAATAGTTGAGCGGTTGATTAAGTTGAATGGTTGATTGAGTTAAGTCGTTGAATATGTTGATTAAATTAGGGGGCTGTTTGACGTAAAAACTCATTCGTAAATCGTAATTCTAAAATCGTAAATAATGACCGAATCAACTTAATCAATCCAACTAATCTCTACCTTTGAAAAATGAACTTCACCAATGACGACCTTAAAAAAGAGGTCACCTATAAAACATCCAGGAGCGGGGGCAAAGGCGGGCAAAACGTAAATAAAGTATCCAGCAAAGTAGAGTTGTTATTTGATATCAACCAATCAATCTTGTTTACTGATGAGGAGAAAGTTTTGATGTTTTCAAAGCTGCAGACGCGATTAAATAAAGATGGATATGTGCAGGTAATGTGTGAAGAGGAGCGAAGCCAGTATCTTAATAAGGAGAAGGCGCTTGAAAAATTACATGTGATATTAAGTAATGCACTTCATCGGCCCAAACTGCGCAAAGCAACCAAGCCCAGTAAAGCCATGATTGCAACAAGACTGGCGAATAAGAAACTACAATCGGCCAAAAAAGAAAACCGCAGGAAAAGTTTTGATGATTAATTAAAGCGGTAAAGCAAGGTAACCGTTCCCCATTGATGAGCCTGTACCATTTCCTTTACGTCTTTGGTGTGAAATATAGCTGCTGCATCTATAACAAATCGTTTACCCGAATAACCAATACCTAACTGGTTGCTGAAAATAAGACGCTCGGGATTCAAAGTTACTTCCGAGCTATTGGAGCTTTTTGAACCAAACAAGCTACCCTGTATTGTGGCATCATAGGCAACCACATTAAATTGCGGTTTGTAATAAAAGAACAATTCACGACTGTTTAACGGGGTGAAAGACCTTGATTTTATAGCTGTACTTTGAGTGCTTTCGGAGTTGAATAATTGGTTGAAATCGCCCAATCGAAACATTGGTCCTATACCGGCGCCGGTGAAGCCATTACCCAGGTTGGCATAACTGGTTAAGGAAACATCTGCCCATGAAGCCCTGGCCAGTAGTCTGTTATATTCTGCCGAAAGGTTCAGCTCCAAATTATTATCAACCTGGTATTCCCAACCGCTTGGTTTGTAAAGGCCGAAAGCCCTGTGTACAAATTCCTGTATGGGTTTGCCTATTGCAGCAGGACCTACGATACCTATCTGAACGCCCAATTTCAAATTACTTTCATCTTTATATAAAAGATTTAGAGTTGACCCCACATACAGGTAAGCTGCAAAAGGGCGGTCGATATATTTAGGATCATCCGCACCTGTGAAATCTATACTGCCACTGTGGGGGCTATATAGTTTCTGTCCGAATTCAAAGCCCAGTATTTTATTGCGTAAACGGCTGGTGTCTTTAACGTTTAATGCATGACGGAAGTAAGCAAAATTGCCCGCGGTATAATACCGGTCCGACCCCTGCGCCAGGTAGGAATCATCATCCGTTTGAATCCCGATCTCATTACTATGTGATTGTTGGGCAAAAGCCTTGCAGCAAAAGGCAAAGAATAAAAGAAAGCAAATTGCTTTGTGGGTCATCGAGGGTTAATATAGTAACGGTGACTAAAATAAAAAAAAGCCCCGGTAAAACCGGAGCTTTTTAAAACTTAATCACTATTTATTTTATTTAAAGGTATATCCTATGCTTATGCCGCCCGCTGGTATCAGACCTTCATCATAAAGGATCGGCACAAATTCTATTTTAAAGCTAAGGCCTTTTTGTTCTGGCTGATAACGGTAGCCGACTGAGCCCGTAGCAACAAACCCGGTTATCTTATCAAAAGACCACGTCTTGCCGGTATTGTTACCCGTCGATCGGAGGAACGTTGCACCACCGCCGACCTGGAACAGGGAACTATGTTCGCCTATCAGGTAATTTATCTGGAAAGGCACTGTGATCACACTATTCCCCTCCGAGGAAAATCCGCCTATACCCACTGTGTAACCCCATCCGCTACGTTCAGCACCGAAACGGGAATCGTAGTTGGCTGATATTGCCAAACCTGCACCGCCTATTTGCAAGTAATAGTTTTTAGCCTTTACCTGGCTGAAGTCTGTTGTATCCTGTTGTGCGGTCGATATGGTATCGCTTTTTGAAATAACTGTTGTATCCCTCTTGGTTATCGTTACAGTATCTCTTTTTATAATAGTTGTTGTGTCTCTTTTTAAAAGAGTATCTGTCTTTGTAATCGTAGTCGTATCTCTTTTTATTTTACCGGATGTATTACCCGCATTGCCCGCCGCATTTTGATCTTTTACCTGTATCTCACCACTGGTTAGTGGTATTGGGTTCCCATTTATATCTAATTTAGTCTCAGTAGTATCTGGTTTTACAACTGCTGGATTTGCGTTTTGAGTCGCATTATCCTGGCTTGGTGCAGGTACAGTGTTTGCAGGCGCGGTTGGGTTGGCTGTACTGTTATCTGAAGCAGGGTTAGTGACCGGGTTGCCCGGAGCAGAAACAGCCGGATTAATACCCGGTGCAGGCACTGTAGTAGTTGCTGCCGGGTTCCCCGTACTCCTCATTTGTATCACACCATCAGTTGGCGGAGCAACTATCGTGGTGTTGGTAGGTTGTTCGTTCGGGTTATTTTTTACCTGGATCGTCCCTTCTGTAGGTTGAATTATAGTACTGATCTTTGATGGAGCACTAACTTTGAAACCCTGGGCAATGGAGTCGGCTTTAGCGCCGCCATCCATAATTGGATTTGGGTCTGGCTTTACCGCAGGCGATTTTTTAGATAACTTAGTTGGTACGCCATTAATAATCAGAATTGTGTCAGCATTCCTGAATACAGTAGAGCCGGCTTTCAACACTAAGGTAGTGTCTGATTGAAGAACCTGACTCTTCTTTGCCTTTTTCGTCGCTATCGTATCCGTATCACAAACCATTTTGCTACCCGCTGCAGAAGCCGTCAGCTTTAACCCGAACTGGCAAATCAGAAGTAGTAAAAAGATAATCCTGCCCTTAGATGTAAAAAGAATATTCATTATTATAAATTAATTTTCTATTTAGTTAGTTTAGTTAGCGGGTTTTACGTTACTGTAAATCAAAATGTTTCAGGCGGGTAGCTAAATATAAAAAAGTAAAGCCCTCCGGTTGAGAGGGCTTTATGTAACAGTTTAAAAATGAGCTTGTTTAAGGCCTGAATTAGTTCATTACAGGGCTCACGTCTTCTTTTACAGACAGGTCTATAGGATTATTTACCTTTTGCGTTAAAAGTGCCATATTAATTACCTCTTTCATGTCGGTAACATAATGGAATTTAAGGTCTTTAATATAATCCTCTTTTATTTCAAGTATATCCTTATGATTAGATTTACTTAGAATGATCTCCTTGATGTTAGCGCGTTTGGCGGCCAGTATTTTTTCTTTGATACCACCCACTGGCAAAACACGTCCACGCAGGGTGATTTCACCAGTCATAGCGAGGTGCGGTTTTACCATACGTTGGGTAAATGCTGATGTCAGTGCGGTCAGCATAGTGATACCGGCAGACGGTCCGTCTTTCGGAGTTGCTCCCGCAGGTACATGCACATGCACGTCCCACTGGTCAAACAGCTTTGGATTGATATCAAAATCCTTTGCATGCGCCCTTAAATAAGCCAATGCAATAGTTGTCGATTCTTTCATCACATCTCCCAGGTTACCTGTTAGGGTTAAGCGTCCTTTGCCGGGGCTCAGGCTAACTTCGATAAACAATATATCGCCGCCTACGGAAGTCCATGCCAGGCCTGTTACCACTCCGGCCACGTCATTGCCTTCGTATAAGTCTTTATCAAATATAGGCGCACCTAATATTTTTTCAATTTCCTTTTTGGTTACCAATGGGATGTGCTCATCACCCATAGCTATGTTTTTAGCTACCCCACGTATTACCGAACCTATTTTCTTTTCTAATGAACGTACGCCTGATTCACGGGTATAGTCCTCAACCAGTTTTTCGAGAACGTCATTTTTAATGATCACATCCTTTGGTTTCAAACCATGTGCTTCGCGTTGTTTAGGCACCAGGTGCTGCTTCGCGATCTCGATCTTTTCCTCTATAGTATAACCATTCACATCAATGATCTCCATACGGTCAAGCAAAGCCGGCTGAATTGAGCTTAATGAATTTGCAGTAGCGATGAACATCACGTTTGAAAGATCGAAATCAACCTCTACATAATGGTCATAAAAAGTGCTGTTTTGTTCAGGGTCAAGTACTTCAAGCAAAGCAGATGATGGATCACCCCTGAAATCATTGCCTACTTTATCTATCTCATCCAAAATGAATACCGGATTAGCGGCACCAGCTTTTTTGATAGCCTGGATGATACGGCCCGGCATAGCACCGATATATGTTTTACGATGCCCCCTTATTTCTGCTTCATCACGGATACCACCCAAAGCCATACGGACATATTTGCGCCCCAATGCTTTAGCTATTGATTTGCCTAAAGATGTCTTTCCAACCCCCGGAGGCCCAACCAAACACAGTATAGGTGCCTTCATGTCGTGCTTTAGTTTAAGCACAGCCAGGTACTCAATAATACGTTGTTTTACCTTATCCAACCCAAAATGGTCCTTATCCAGTATTTTCTGGGCGCGTTTCAGGTCGAAATTATCTTTAGTAAAATCGTTCCATGGCAAATCGAGCAGTAATTCCAGGTAATTGATCTGCACAGAATAGTCTGCTGCCGCAGGATTGGTCCTGGCCAGTTTTTCCAGTTCCTTGGTAAAGTGATCGTTTACTTCTTTGCCCCATTTCTTTTTAATGGCGCGTTTACGCAAGTCTTCAATCTCCAGGTCGGGCGAATTACCGCCAAGCTCTTCCTGTATAGTTTTTAGCTGCTGGTTCAGAAAATAATCACGTTGCTGTTTATCCAGGTCGATACGTACTTTGCTTTGTATCTGGTTCTTCAATTCCAGCATCTGCAGGTCAAGCGTCAAATGCTCCAGCACCAATTTTGTCCTGTCCCGCAAATTAGCAACCTCAAGCAGCCTTTGTTTGGCCGCCATATCAGCATTCATGTTGGAGGATATGAAATTGATCAGGAACGAAGTGCTTTCAATATTACGGATAGCAATCCCGGCTTCGCTCGGAATATTTGGCGAAAGCTGTATAATGCTCATGGCCATATCCTTAATGGATGAAACCATGGCTTTAAACTCTTTATCTTCTTTGGGCTTTATTTCCTTGAATGGCTCAATTACAGCCTTTAGATAGGGCTCGCTTTGCACTTCTTCCCTTAAAATGAAACGTTTTTTGCCTTGCAGGATCACTGTAGTGTTACCATCAGGCATTTGCAGCATTTTAATGATCAGCGCAATAGTACCAACTTTGTTCAGTTGGGTAAAGGTAGGATCTTCAATGTTTGTATCTTGTTGGGCAACTACGCCAATCATTTTTTTGCCTTTATTGGCATCGCGTATCAATTTGATCGACTTATCTCTGCCTACTGTGATCGGGATAACAACCCCCGGAAATAACACCGTATTGCGCAATGGCAATATGGACATAATCTCAGGGATCTGCTCATTATTCATTTCCTCCTCATCCTCTGATGACATCAGAGGAAAAAATTCGGACTCTTCATTTATAATTGGCAAAGCATTTTTAAAATCAAATGGATCAAAACTCATCAAATTCCCTTTCTATCTCTTTAAAAAAAACGTCATATTGTCAGCCTGTAAAATTACAGGAATAATATCAATGGGCAAAAACAACTTTTTTGCCGTAGCATACATATTAGTCAAGACCTATGCCAAGATGTAATATCGCTGAATATTGTTTACTGATATCGTATAAACGTATGATTATATGTAATTTATATTAATTCTGACTTGTTTATTAAATGTACCGGATAATTTTTGAGGAATGAAAAAAAGTCAGCACAGTTTTTATCATGGTATTCAGAACTCTTTTGAACGTGAATATTAATAAAATGATACATTTATATAATATTTTTACACAAAATAAGTTTATAGGGCATAAGGTGAAATTTACCTTTTTTGTTTTACGAGCAAATCTTTAATGAAGGTACCTGTTATTCTGTCCTTTTTAATTATCTCCACATTTAATTCAGCCTTCGCCCAGAATGCTTATTTTAAAATGGGTCAGCAGGCTTTTTTTGATGGGGATTTTAAATCGGCGGTTAGTCATCTGGAGAGATCATGCATCATTGATTCAACCAATGCGAGCGCGCTTTGGATGCTTGGCTATTCCTATTACCATAGCGAAAACTACAAAAAATCAATACAGGCCTATAACAGGGTAATCGCCATAAAACCTGCTGATGGGTCTGCCTATTACTATCGTGCGCGTGCAAAAAGCTACCTTGCCAAAGAGAACCACCTGTCTGATGCTGATAAAGAAAAGTACCTCCTGGGGGCAATTTTAGACTATACAAAGGCTATCGCCGTTGATCCCAACGATACGCAGAACAATATTAAGTTTTACCAGAACAGAGCCATTGCTTACCGCGACTACGGGGATTTTAAACTGCAGCCAGGGTCCCGTTTTTATGACAAAAGCTTAGGCGCCAATTCTTTAAAAGCAGCGATAGTAGATTTTGAAAAGGTTTTAGCTGACAATCCCAACCGTTCAGATATTTCCTCGTTAATGGAATCAGCTAAAGGCAAGCTGACCAGTATTAGCACCGCTAAAATAGCCCGTCATTAATTGTTTACTTAAACAAGCCATTTATCCTGTAGGTATCCGTACCTAATACTCGTACGCTTTGCTTTTTTTGGATCAAGTAAAGTGAGTCAGGGAAATAACTCAGCTTTTCAGTATTCTCATACAATATGTTTTTTGTATGATTAATGATCATGATCCATTTAAGTTTGTCATTTTCCTTTTTTACAACCACTTTTTGAGTTTTCAGGGCAGGATCTTTAGCGGTATAGATCAATATATCACCTGTTGTATTTACATCGTAGCTGTTTTGCCAGGCTGGCTTATTAATGTCTGACTGGGTAAACAGGCTTAACTCTGTACCCCAGTTGCTTATGTGAACTTTTTGAGTTTCAGGTAGCTTATTGTGGATTACTGTCTTGGTGATCAGTGGATTTGCCTTGGTTAATCGTGCAGAGTCGGCTTCAAAATATCCTTTTATATCAAAAAACTTACCGGTATCAGTAGCGGCATTGCTATCCCTTTTACAGGAAGCAATGCCCAGCAATATCATAAATGTGGCTATCAGAAGCGAGTGCCTTTTACACCAATACATTTCCGCTCATTTCATTAGGTATGTCCACACCGATCATCTTCAGGATAGTAGGGGCAATATCGCCCAATTTTCCATCTTTTACCTGTTTTACATCCTCGTCTATTACAATACATGGCACCAGGTTGGTGGTATGCGCCGTATTGGGCGAGCCGTCGTCATTGATCATATAATCCGCATTCCCATGGTCCGCAATAATGATAAATGAATACCCATTTTTTATACCAGTTTCCACTACTTCCTGCGTGCAACGGTCAGCTGTCTCGGCAGCTTTTATTACCGCTTCGAATACCCCTGTATGGCCCACCATATCTGTGTTGGCAAAGTTCAGGATAACAACATCAGGCCAGCCACTTTCCAGTTCGGGAATGATCGCATCACGTATCCCTTCCGCACTCATTTCGGGCTGAAGATCGTATGTAGCTACTTTGGGTGATGGTATCAATAAGCGTTTTTCATTGAGAAATTCTTTCTCCCGCCCGCCTGAAAAGAAAAACGTTACGTGAGGATATTTTTCAGTTTCGGCAATGCGTATCTGGTTCTTCCCGGCATCCTGCAATATTTCGCCAAGAGTTTTTGTCAGGTCATCCTTGGTAAATACTACCCGAACGTTTTTAAATGTTTCGTCGTAGGTAGTCATGGTAATATAATGCAGGTTGAGCGGGTGCATATTCTGCTCAGGGAACGACTTTTGTGTCAATGCCTGGGTAATCTCACGGCCACGGTCGGTCCTGAAATTAATACAGATTACCACATCGTCATTCTTTATCACGGCAAGCGGCTCGCCCTTATCGTCAACACGAACAATCGGATCAACAAATTCATCCGTAACACCTGCTTCGTATGATTCTTTTATAGATGTTAAAATATCATGGGTCTGTTTGCCCGTGCCGTTAACCAAAAGATCGTAGGCTTTTTTAACCCTTTCCCAACGGTTGTCGCGGTCCATGGCGTAATACCTGCCTATAGCTGATGCCAGTTTTATTGGGGTATCTTTAATATGGTTCTCTACTTCTGCAATGAATTTTACACCCGAATTCGGGTCAGTATCACGTCCGTCCAAAAAAGCATGGATATATACATTGTCCAGCTTAAATTGCCCTGCAGCATCGCAAAGGCCCTCTAAATGCCTGATATGTGAGTGTACACCACCGTCTGATACCAGCCCGATGAAGTGTACGTCTTTATTGTTTTGTTTAGCGTATTCAAACGCTTCCTTAATTACGGAGTTGGTTGGAAACTCATTATCATCAACCGCTTTATGAATGCGGCCCAACTCCTGGTAAACAATGCGCCCGGCACCCAGGTTCATGTGTCCCACTTCCGAGTTACCCATTTGTCCGGCAGGTAAACCTACCGCTGTGCCCGAGGCCTCCAGTTTGGAGTTTGGATATTTTTGCAGCATCGAGTCAAAGAACGGCGTATTGGCTGCATATATCGCGTTCGACTTGTCATTCCGGCCGTAACCCCAGCCGTCGAGTATAATTAGTACTACTTTCTTGTTTTTTTCCACAATGCAAATATAATGGCAACGTTTAAACATTAATCAGCGTTTAATATGAATAATTTTTGGATTGGGCTTATTTCGGATAATTTATTTTAACTGATATGAAGCTTCTTTGCCTGTTTATACCATTTATTCTGTCATTCCTTATGTTCGCACCTCAAGCGGATGTCATAGACAGGACTGCCGAATTGTTAAAGGACGGCAATGTTCATGAATTGGCCGGCACTTTCTCGTCCACCATCGAAATGACCATAATGGAGGATGAAAACGTCTATTCAAGCTCTCAGGCCGAACAATTACTTGCTAACTTCTTAAAACGCTGCCAGCCAAGATCAGCAAAAGTGCTTCACAGGATTACTTCAAATGCCAACTACAGGTATGCAGTAATTATTCTTAACACTAATAGTGGTACTTACCGTACTGCTGTAGCGCTTAAAAACGTTAATGGTAAATTTGAGCTGAATGAATTGCGGATAGAAGTCGAAAAAACAAAATAATCATCAATTGTTTATACTTTTGGGCCATAAAAACTCAAGAGTTTGGATAAACAAATAATAGATCCCTTTATTACCAATGCCTTAGCCGAAGATGTAGGCGATGGCGATCATACTTCACTGGCTACTATTCCTGCCGGTACACAAGGAAAAGCAAAATTATTAATAAAAGATAGCGGCATACTGGCTGGTGTTGAACTGGCTGTTGAAATATTTAAACAGGTTGACCCCAATCTGAAAGTGAATGTCCTTTTACAGGATGGCGCAACAATAAAACCAAAAGATATAGTGCTTGAGGTGGAGGGCGATGCGCAAAGCATATTGAAAGCCGAGCGTTTGGTGCTGAACTGCATGCAGCGTATGTCGGGCATTGCCACCAAAACCCATGAGATAGTTGCACTCCTTAAAGGAACTAACACCAAAGTACTGGATACCCGCAAAACCACTCCGGGCATGCGTTACCTTGAAAAATGGGCCGTAAAAATAGGCGGGGGTGTTAATCACCGCTTTGGTTTGTTTGATATGATCCTGATTAAGGATAATCACGTAGATTACTCGGGTGGTATCAGGAATGCGATAGAAAACACAAAGAACTACCTGCAGAAAACAAATAAACAATTAGCTATCGAAATAGAAGTGCGTAACCTGGGTGAATTGCAGCAGGTTTTAGAAACAGGTGGAGTTGACCGTATCCTGCTGGATAATTTTAATTTCGATGATCTTCGCAAGGCAGTAAGTATCATTGATGGCAAATTCGATACAGAAGCATCCGGCGGTATTACTATTGATAATATCAGGCAATATGCCGAATGCGGCGTGGATTATATATCGGTCGGGGCATTGACGCATTCTGTAAAGAGCCTGGATTTGAGCTTGAAAGCAGTTTAGTTAATGATCAGTTGATTGGGGATTTTAATAGTTATTAATAGCTAAAGTAGTTAGTACAGTATCATTTTATTAATATTGTGCAAAAATGATAAACGTTTACACGATTTGGGCGCTCGTTTTAGCTTACCTGTTAGGGTCAATCCCTACAGCAGTGTGGATCGGAAGGGCGTTTTATAATATAGATGTACGCGAATATGGCAGCGGTAATGCCGGTGCTACCAATACCTTCAGGGTATTGGGCAAAAAGGCCGGGATCCCGGTGATGCTTATCGATATATTAAAAGGATTTACTGCAACCAAGCTGGTTGTATTTATCGGTATATCTACTACCGGCGGACCTCATTCTGTATCTTATATCAACCTTGAACTTGCTTTGGGTATTGTCGCTGTTATGGGCCATCTGTTCCCCATATTCGCAGGTTTTCGTGGCGGCAAAGGTATCGCAACGTTGTTCGGAATGATATTGGCTGTTCATTTGCAGGCCGCCCTGCTGTGTGTGATCGTATTTATTATTGTACTGCTTATCACACGTTATGTATCGCTTAGTTCTATTATAGGCGGTTTTACATATCTTATCGGGGTTACATTTGTATACCCGCTCTACATCCGCTCAGTAATTATTTACGGGATGTGTATCTGTGCACTGATATTGGTTACACATCAAAAAAATATTGAGCGCCTGCTCAAAGGAAAAGAATCTAAAGTAAATTTGTTTAAGAAAAAGGAGGCGTGATATGAAAATCATAAGGAACCTTTTCGCTATAGTATTTTTAGCTATAGTGATTTCGTGTGCTACTGTTCCATTAACCGGCCGCAAACAAATAAGCCTGGTCGGCGACTCGGAGATAAATACTTCAGCAGCACAAAGCTATAAACAGCTTTTGTCTGATCCTGCTACAAAAGTGATTTCCGGTACCAATGATGCACAAAGCGTAAAGCGCGTTGGCACCAGGCTATCTGCGGCAATTGAAAACTATCTCAAAACAAATGGTTATGGCGATCAGTATAGCTTTAACTGGGAATTTAACCTGATCCAGAGTAAAGAGGTAAATGCATGGTGCATGCCGGGAGGCAAAGTTGCCGTTTATAGCGGTATTTTACCAATTACAATGGACGATGCCGGCCTGGCGACTGTAATGGGGCATGAGATAGGGCATGCGATAGCACGGCATTCTGCAGAAAGGATTTCACAGCAAAAAGCGGCTCAGGCTGGGGGAGTCCTGGTGGGGGCAGCTACGTCAGACAAATCAGGAACAACACAATCGATTATTAATGGATTGTATGGCGTGGGCGGACAATTAGTATTACTCAAAT
>Ga0307510_10005802_pt1 | contig 14718 bp, 5 predicted proteins | sample 12_EM_MG_FD_207224 | JGI IMG/M metagenome (GOLD analysis project Ga0307510, IMG submission 207224) | Populus trichocarpa ectomycorrhiza microbial communities from riparian zone in the Pacific Northwest, United States - 12_EM | ecosystem: Host-associated > Plants > Roots > Unclassified | place...
GTGTATAGTATGTACATGCTTATTTCCTTATTATGATTAAACTAAACAAATATCTAATATGAATCGGCACCAGATTCTATCTTCTCCTCACTGGAATTTAAACAACAAAAGGGAGAAGCACTAATAAGGCTTGAACCACCTTAGTCCAGCCACCAAGAAAGCAGTCTGTAGAAAATCCGATAGGATATGCTGTTTTTATTCCTAAGAAGAAGCTGCCGAAGGCTGATTATGATTATCATCGCTATCTCTTTTGGTCTTCCATTTGCAACAACTTGGCAAAAACTCCGACTAGTGGTGCTGTATTATACGTGCAGGCCTCAGTCTGCATGTAATTTCCTCTCTGGTCCATGAAATTATCTTGACAATCAGGTCCTCCAACCACTGCCCCGACTACAACATTAGGGTTGGGCTCTTCCCGACCATACCACAGGTCGAACCCTTGGGTGCACCCAATGAACCCCATGCTCTCTCTGTATGGCACCATTGAGGCCCCTCTATGGTGCACTCTTGTGGGGTATTTACGGCCATAACCCACTAAATAACTCATGTTCATTGGGTTAGAACCTAGGATGTAATCAACTTGAGATTTAGCAAAATGGAGTATCTCTTGGTAATCCACAGACCCTCCATGGCACTTGAGCTTTTGAGTCGAGTTTCGAAGGATATCGGAGTATAAAGTGAGAAGGAAGGCTGCAGTTGATACATATTGCATGTTGTTCCATTGCCGGATGTGCAATAGACCACCCGGAGTACGATTTATAAAGTGAGAAGGAAGGCTGCAGTTGATACATATTGCATGTTGTTCCATTGCCGGATGTGCAATAGACCACCCGGAGTACGATTCACGTTGCCACCGTTATTCTTGTCAAGGCATGAGCATATGTAGTACTCGGCTTTCGATCGGTATTGTTCCAACGTGTCCCTGTGCCCCTTGTGTTTTTCCTCCACGAGCAACTGCAATCTCAATATATATATATATATATATATATATATATATATAAAAATAAATAAATTAAAAGATATACTCAAACTAGTTTACATATAAGTCAAGAATCAATCCCTTCTGCACAGATTATTTAAAGTTGAAACCTCTTGATTGACTATCATTCTCTTTGTACAAAAATAACATTATTATAAAATATCACGATACTACTATGCAAATTCAATTCAACTTCTAATAAAAAAAAATATTAATCACAATTGAACTAACCTGTATAATACCATATTAGGACTTTATTTTGATTACCAAAACTAAAAAAAAATTAAAAACAAGCCAACAAAAATACTAAAATTAAAATAAAAAATAATATAATTACATCAAATTTATAAGATTTTATGTTTTAATAAAGGATTTTACTTAACAGTGTCTTAAAAACTTTGCTAATAGCTTTTTAATCACTTAACACAAAGGTTTCATAGGTGTGACATAAAAGGAAATTATGGAAAGAATCATACATATAATTGTTTTTTACCGTTATCCCTTATTTCTAATTAGAAAACCTCTATGAACAAGATAAGTAGTGAATTCTTTTTCTCTAGAATTCAATTATTTTTTATGTAATTTCTATTCATGTCTTATATAATTAAAAAAAAATCTCTTAAAAAAAAGATGTCATGAGGAAATAATAAGAATACTATTATTGACTACGAGTTATGGTGATATGAAAGAGATTTTTGTTCATTTATGCAATTTTATTTAATTAAAGAATGCTACTTGAATAATAATAATAATAATTACGGTAGAAAAACATTATAATTTTGTAATATGAAAGTGTAAATACTAGTTTAATGGGCCTAAAAAAAATGGTCCATTTAGACCAGGCCTCGACACCCTTAACAAACTAAAAATCATGCCTAAACATGTTGAAACTAGTCCATTTTGACGAAATGAATCCAAAAATTAACCAAATCACAGGTAGTCTATAGCCATTGGCACACGAAATAAGGTTGTGCTACATAATTTTCAAGAGGTCATGTGGTATCACCTTATTGCTTGTTGCAAAAGTAATTGCAACCTTTAAAACTTTCAAATGTACAAGTCTCATGATTGGTCCACGTCTTGGTGAAAGAATATTCGCTTAACCAACCACGTGATGAGATCATTTTTATTGAAGTCAAAATTTCCCCAATTTAATGGCCCACTTAACTATATGTCTTTATAAGTGAGGTTTGTGGAGAATCTGTCTTGAAGGTTGATAGTACATATAATCATGTGGTATGATTGGAAGTATGGATTTAGTTTTCTCATAGAACTAATCAACACAAGAACCACCTTCTTAATTTTCAAGTATCTAGTTTTAACATCTTATAGAACCTTGCTAGTATAATATACTAGTTTCTGGATCCCTTTTCTTCTCACATAAGCACAACATTAACTGCAAAATTTGCAACCTCTAAGTAAATGAAAAGCTCTCCATCTTCTCTTGGTTGAGATAGGATCATTGAAGAGGATAAGTAAGATTTAAGTTCTTTAAACGCTCATTGTGATGCGATCCAAACACCAAAAGATCCATTTGAGGTTCCGGTTGGTCTAAATACAAGGATTAGAGTTAAGAGGTTCAAAGAAGCTTTCAATGGACTTCTTCAAGATACATGGGCTAAGGTGGACTTCAAGAAGATATTAAATAATAAGAATCAAGCCGTGATTAATCTGATTCATGTTCAAGAGGGGCTTGTTGGTGGAACCAAGACCATTATATAAGGATTGGGAGAAGAAGACTAGATTCGGTCTCATAACTGGAGCTGCAAGTAGAATTTCGATTTGATTCTAGTTGGGCTGGAAACTAGACTTCCATAACTTTCTAACGGTATATGGCACGCCTTCTAATTCTTTAAGACGAGAGAGAAGCATCCAGTTGAAGTTGGGTTTTGCTGTTGCCAGACAGAATACGAAAATAACCGAACTTATCTTATTAAATTAGATGGGCTATTAAACTTTCTTTATTTTGTGAGGAAACACTTGTTTGGGTTTCAGACTTGTTTATTTTATTTATTTTAATTAGTTTGGGCTAGTTGTAGCTTGGGTTGATTATTATTTAAATTGGGTTTATATGTGACCCATTAGGGAAACTAGGGTTTTTGGCTCAGGGTAAAAATACTATTGAGAATAATTTTCAAATTAGTTTCTTTTGGCTAATAATATTCTGATTTTTGCTGACTTTTGGTTGTCAATCTTGGTTCTTGATTGAATTTTCAACTCTTCAAAGAATTGATCAATCTTTGTTGTGAATTTGTACTCCTTTTGCTCGTCTCCAAGTGGAGGCGTTGTGATTGGGTTGGTTTATAGTCTTGTTGCCTTAGAGCAGGTCTTCTATTGTGATAAGATCATCCTAATGTCAGCAAACTTGGGTTAGATAGATCTTGGGTTCGTGAATTCCATTCAATTTCGCTAGGGTTCGCATTACATTGACATTTCAGAGCCTATTTAAAATTAGAGATATTCTTTAGAGTTTTGAAGAAAGAAAAGTAACGTTCTCCTAAACGAGAAATAATTAAACATGTTGAAACTATAATTTTTCCTATCAGCCTTCAGACAACCCTCACACATTAACGAAGGGTAATGTCTGGGATGACTTTGATTTTTTCAAGATTGGGCTCTATTTGTCTATTACTAACCAGGAAACCTAAAATGAAGAGCAATAGATGGCTCACTCAATGACAAGGGGTAAGGAATAATAGTTCTCCAAATGATGAGCAAAGGATGTGATGGTGGAAGTTATGATGTCGTTATTTACCTATTTTCCTAACCAATAAAAATAACAGAGATTGTGCATGTAACAAATAATAATTGTTTGATCATATGGGTGGTTAGGTTAATATTCTTTCACCGAGACGTGGAGTAATCAGAAAACTTGTTCATGTGAAAATTTGACATACTGTAATTACTTTTAAAACAAGCAATAAGATGGCGTAGCACTAACCTTTTGGAAAATATATAGCACAACCTTGTTTTGTGCTCTAGTGGTTATATATTGCCTATGGTATGGTTAGTTTCTAGGCTTGTTTGGTCAAAATGGACAAGTTTTAGCCTATTTGGTCAAAATTGTATGTTTTCCAACCTATTCAGACCATTTAAACATGGTTTTCAACCTGTTTAGGTTGTTCGGGCTAAGCTTTATTTTTTGTTTGTTTGGGCCTAGCGTGAATGACTTAGTTCCTAGTCATTCAGACCTGGTTAGGCTTTCTAGTCGTTCAAGCTTGATATAAATGGACTGGTTTTCTTTTTTATTGTAGGCTCATCATAACTTAAGAAGAAAGCTTATTGGGACAAATCAAATGACTTAGTTCCTTGTGTGTGTGTGTGTGTGTGATGGGGTCATGAAAAACCTCAGACGTTATTGGGTTTTCCATGGTTGCTATCTAGGGCTAAAAAAAATGATTGGATCAATAGTCATAAGCTTTCCTATAAAACAAGTTTCCTATTGATACAGGGGACTCTCCGACACTTAATTTAGACAATATTAGAGTAATGGAATATGTGTGTGAAACAAAGAGAGTAATGTATGATGTAAGATTGAGTTAGCTTTATCTGAGTCCGTCTTTTTACTTTGTGACCTATGATATATATATATCAGGGGTTATATAAGTTTATCTAGTGGAAAGAGAAAAATTATAGGGATATCTAACTTCCTAAAAAATTAAGTTATATATGTCACGTTTTCCATTAAGAGATAGGTTGGTGTTTGAAAGTAAGTCATTAGTGAAAAAGGTGACCTGACTATAACAGTTGGTGCGAATTCAGGCTTTAAGAAAACTATTGGTGGAAAGATTGGTTTGAAACAATTTGAGAGGTTGTTATTGGTGAGATAGGGTGGCCATTATAGACGAGAAGATTGAGGCATATGAATCAGGCCGAACACGCTAATGAATTCAATGTGGACGAGAACACATTGTGGTTTGTTCACGAGTGAGGTATTTTTTTTGCGATAGATGTGGCCATTACAGGTTATGACTAGGGTTCAATTAGACTTGACTAAAGATGGTGAGGGTTCAGTTGAGCCAAGGTTAAAGGGGGTTTGGTTAGAGATTAAGGGGTTAGGTCGGGATTGAGAGGGTTAGGTTAGGCCAATGAGAAGAGGGTTAGGTTAGGCTGACCTTATTTTCTCTTTTCTTCTCCCTTTCCTCCCTACCTAGCCTTAGTTGGGCAAGTAGGGTTCAATTGTGCTAGCTTTCAGCCCACTTATTTTTCTTTCCTTTTACTTCTCTCCTTTCTCTTCTTCTCTTTTTTTTCTCCATTCTCTTTTCTCGATCAATCTACCAACCTCTAGGGTCAATAGGGCCTTCTAACCTAAGCTTGGCTGGTTGGCAAACCTATTTCTTTTTTTTTTTTGTACCATCAATACACACACACAAACTACCTTATTCCTTTAAATAAACATATTTATTACCTTCTCAAAAAAATGAAAAGGAAAGAAATCCTTTATAAAAATATCCTCTTCATTAATATAAATTAACTACAATAAATGGCATAACAATACGGTGGCCTACTCTATTAAACTATCTCGTACATCTATGTCACATCTAACAAGATAGCCCTTATATATGGAAAGAATCATGCCCACTCCCACAAACTTTAAAGCAAGCCCTACCTTAAAGTCTAGTTCAGACATCGCATGTGTGCGATGTCGCGACAATTATCTCTCAGACTAGGATCTTTATGGTGATGAGTGGAAACGACAAGGAATTCTTGTCCTGTATCAGTAAAAAAAAGACAGAGTCACCATCTAGTATTTTGGTCACTAAGAACCCTAATTAGTCTTAGAGCCTGGATAAAGGGACTAGTTGTATAAAGAAAGGATGTATCACCTCTAAGCTGCATTGTTTATTTGTTTGATACAAACTAAGGTACTGTTATATTTTATAACCATTGGTCTGTCTCACGGTTAAAGTCAATCCACCCCAATAGAGTAGACTATAGCTTTAGGGATCAAGCCTAGCCATTCTAGAGTCACATAATAAAAATAAAAGAAATTGCCTTGTTATTCAATATCAAGAATATATCTTACATATAAGTTTATAATCTCGTATATTAAAAGAACAATATAAATTTTTGGTTCTTTTGAAATATAGACCAAGTTCTCATGATTTTAATAAACTAGTTATTAAATCCGAAAATGCATGCAAAGATATCAACAAAACTATTTTTCTTGAATATTAGTATTTAAAGATGCTATATAATGCCATGTATTTGTTCTATTATTATTTATGAAAATATGATTTTTTTTTTCATTTTTGAGATACTTAGCCATATGCAAAATCAAAATATTTAAATGTATTTTTGGAAGAAAGATTTTTTTTATTTTCTATCATGTTTAAATAATAAAATAATTAGTTTATCTAATACCAAAAAAAAAATCTTGTGTGTAGGTCATAATTCCAAACATTAAATATAAGAGGGTAGAAAAATATGAGCGACTAAAAAACAATTGCAAAATGGTTCTTAGAAACAACAACAACATTAATGCTTTGTTTGGAAAACAAACCTTAAAACCCTAAAAATGCATTTTTTTTCTTTGACAAAATTAGACCTTGTCAAACACAACTTTTGACCTTAAAGGCTCAGCCCAGTCACATGGACTGGGCTTCCTAGCCAAGCCCAAAACTAATGCAGACTTCAAACAAAGAAAAACACCAAGGCTAAGGAAACACAGTGATTATCCAAGAAAAAAAGAAATAGACTATCATGCTAAAAAGTTGGCTTTGAAAGCCTAACCCATGAAGAAAAACAAGGGTCTCATTCTTTTTTTTTTTTTTGAAAGATCTATACAACACATTTAAAAAATCTTGCAAATTGCCTATGCCCGGAAACATGAGGTTTCAATCAATACAAAATTTACAAGCATCTTCTTATTAAAAAAAAAAAAAACAGGTTTTCCAATCGTTAGCCTATTGTTAACAAGTCATTATATTACTTTCTAATCAAACACATAAGCCCTATAATCAATCATGCTAGAATAGCTCATGACAAGAAGTTAGAAGTTCATGCTTTGAAGGTTTAAGAAAAGGACCTTTAATGAAGAAGAAATAATAAATCAAGGTTGTTGAAGCTTATAACTCTTACTACTGGTTACGGTTGAATCAAAGGCTCCTCACGGTAACAACATAGTTTTTCTTCATTCCAGTCATAGCAGTCTTTTTTTTTGTTCCAACCAACTAAAGCAAAGAAATGAAGACTAAAAACACAGGGACTCTTAAAGGAAGACTAAAGAAAAGCTAAGGATGTTGGAAAGTAGGGTGTGCTCCAGTTATCGATTGGGAGGATAATCTCTATCACTTTTATCTTGGAATGAAAAACAAAACTTCTAATGCTTCAGTGGTTCACGGTTTGGCTGGTCTAAGAGAAGTTGCTAGTGAAGAGAAACCTCTGTATTACTGTTGAGATGGAGCTGTTGGCGTAACTGATGGAACAAATATAAAGAAATGCAAATTTAGATAGGTAAAGACTGAATGAGAATTTTTGAAAGGTTTAATTAATTTTATTAAGGATTTAATTGCAAGAAAAATTGATATTTGAAGTCAATTTAGGCTTTAATTAGAAGAAATTAAAGTTTGGAGGTTGATTTATAATTTTAAAGAGTTAATTTGATCAAATCAGGAACTTAATTACATAAATATTAAAGTTTAATGGGTAATGAGGGACTTGATAGAAGAAATCCAAAACCAATGATCAAACTAAAAAAAGGCAAATTTATCAAATCAGCTGTCAAATTGAAGAAAATTAAAAGTTTCATGGTCAATTAAAGGTCCAAGTGTACAAATTGAAAACCAAGGACCACGATAAAAATGATGCTAAACTTTGAGGATGATGATTGAGTTTGGTAGAGGTGAAATTGCATGAAATTAAGAGTTTGTGAGGCAATTACGAGTGCAATTAAAAGCAATTAGAAGAATAAGGACTAAAATAAAATCTGTTAGATCCCAAATTAAAAACCCTAATTTATAGGGTTTCATTTAGATGACACGTCGTTCAACCATTGTTTAGCTTCTTCTTCGACAATTTTGGCTGATCGAGTAGGCACTTTTAAGTGAATGAATGTGGCATTTTCAATCACCACTCGGGCTGTAACCATAGCCATTCAACTGAGAAACACCCCTTCTACAAAAATTAGCTACTCCCATCAAATGTTTACATCTCATTTTCTTTAACGAACTTAATAACATCTTATCCTCGATCAGCCATCACTGTATTTTCAGATTCTAGGTTGATTAGGTTGACACTATTAAATGAATGAATGTGGAGCTACATACCTCCAAATTGAGTAAGATTGGATCCAAATGAAAGGTGTGCACACCTTCTACCAGGATTAGGTGGTATTCAACGATGATGACATTGGAGTTGCTTTGATAAATCCTCGGAAGTGGTCAACTCAATGATCAATATTGTGATACCCATTTTATAAAACTATAAATCTTTTTCGTGTGTTCACACTTAAGCTTATCAATGAGTTGTTATTAAAGGTTGGTCACGTTTCTCTTAAGATCAAAAGGCTAGAAAGAAGCTCCTTGGTCTCCAAGTTTGGAAAACCACCAAAACCTCTAAAAACCAAGTTTGTTGCAAAACCACTATTTAAAAACCAACATAGGTAGAGCTCATAGTTGTGAAATGTACTCCAGAATCCTCTTATTTTGATCAAAGGGCTAAGCTTTGATCAATCTATGTTTAAACTCATCCAAAACCCTATAAAATCCTAGCAAATCCTATAAATATCCCCTAGAAAATCAGAGTGAAAAAAGAGAAAATGGGGGGAATTGATAAAGGAACTCTAAAGTGTGAAGGTTTAAGAGCCTAGCACAAGGATTTTCTTAACTTTGAAAGAAAGTAACAAACTTAAAAAAGAAGGAATCAAAAGGCAATAGCCATTGTTTGAGCTTGGAAGGTATAAAACATTCACTTATCCTGGTAGATGATGTCCATGAGGCATATCTCTAGGTTGTTCTTTCATGTTCTATGGTGTTTTTCAATATTTATTGCATTATATTGCTTTTAGCTTTGAAATTAATTAATGCACAGAATCTCGTTCTTTTCTTTGTTTGATCCTGTTTGGAGTTGTCTATTCATTTTGCTAGATGTTTAGATTAAATGAAATAAAGTGATTTGAAAATTTTGCAGTAGGGTTATTGATTTTTTATGGTTTGTTAGTGTGTGTTCTTGGTTCCTAGGCATGGTTTGGGTTCCAAGTGTTTAAATAATCAATTTTGAATCGAAACTTAATGTCTTTGTAAGCTGTTTCTAGCTAGCAGTTTTGAAGTTTGAAACCTCTTGCATGATTTTGATGTTTTGATGATATTTGTTAGTTTTTTTATTCAAACATGTTTGGTTATGGTTGTGTAACTTGTTAGAACAAAGAAAACATGTTGTAGAAGTCAAAATGCCAGTTTTGGAGGCTTGATAGTGTGCTAAGTTGCTTGATAGTGTGCTGAGTTTCTAGGCTATTTCTAGGTTATTGGGCAGTGTTTTTCATATTCTTGGGAAGAACATTGCCTTATCTTTATAATTTGGACTAGTTTTGGTCCAATTATTTGCATAGAATCCTTAATGCAACTTTATTAGTCAATAATCTAGGGTTTTATTTGCATCAATAACATGTTTTCAATAGGTTTTAAACCTAGGGTTTCGGTTTTGAACCAAAATCCATTTTGACAAAATCATGGTTTTTAAGTGATAATCGAAATGCATGAATGTTAGATTATTGGTCTTTACATGATTTTCAACATGTCTATCTCCTTAGTTAGTCCATATCTGGTCTCATTTGAAATCTACATTGTTGGGTTCATGTTGAATGTTCTTCGTTGTTCTTCCTTTTTTTTTGGTTTTGATCTGTTTTGATAAAAACAAATTTGAGTTTTTATGTTTTTTTTCAAGTTTGATTTTGTTTTGGATTATGGTTTTAGTTTTGGTTTGTTTTTCGGGTCAAACCAGTGGAGTTTGGTTCGGTTTATGGTCGAACCAAAAGTTTTGGGTCAACCTGAGATGTTCAAAATTAGGTCAAAAGTTAAGACCTTGTTTCGATAGCAATGTTTTTGCTAAAGGTTTTCTTTAGCTTAAGGGTGTGTTTGGAAAATGATTAGTACTTAAAAGTGCATTTTTATCAAGGTTTTATATCATCATATTGCACTTAAAGTATCATTAAATTCCCTAACTTGAGCATGTTTTATAATAAAAATTCTGATAACATAAGATATATTTAATTTATGGTAAATGTTCATTTTGAATGCAGGCATATCTCATAATTTAAAGGATTGATTGATGTGTTTAATTATTGAAAGTGAAAAGATAAAGAGAGGGCTAAGCTTAAAGAAGAGATGCTGGTTCAATTCAAATTGGAACACCATTCGATTATTGGATCATAACTGGAGTTGTAGCACTTGGATTTAGGTATGGTTTATATTTATTGAAAGGTAAGACATAGGCCTCAAACTTTCATGAAGAGTCCAAGATTTAAAAGGCCATTTTCAAGTTCAAATTGTAGCAACAAAAGAGAAGTCGGAATCTGTCCTACAGCTAAGACACTGTTTAGTGTTCAGCCCATATCTCGAGTTATAGAAGTCCGAATGAGCTCATTCTTGTTTTGTTAGAAAGATGAGACAAATTCCCAAAACTTTCATGAAGACTATCTGTTCAAATTATGATGTTAGAATTGACGTTTTGTTTAGACAAGAAGATAATGGTTGTTACCAAGTCAAGAGGTGGCCACCCACTCAATAATTATTCATCAAATCAGTAGTTCTGAATTTTAGCCTATAAAAGGAGGCATTTGTCATATATTTAGGCATCTTGGTTTTCAAATCAAGATCTTGCTCTTGCTCTCTTTCTTTGATTTTGTAGTGTTCAAGTTTTATTTCATGTTATATTTTTATTAATCTCTTATTTATGCTTTTCATTTCCTTTACTTTACTTAGTAAATGTATATCATTATTATGTTTTTATTTTGTTTATTTATGTTTCTCTTCTTCATTATGTTTAGCTAAGTTTATTTTGTCAATGTGAAAAGCGTACACTAATGGTGTAAGAATAAGTATAGTATAAACTCAACATGGACTTTAATATTTGATACTAACATGTTTTGTATTTATTATCTTACTTACTCTTAATACCTTGCTTGTTAAATGGTTAATCTAGATTTGTGTTGTATAACCCCTGGTACAACAAATACTTGATACTTTCATAGCCTACTGTATGGTATAACCGACACCTGTGCTATGAAAGGAACTTGATTTATTGTTAACATAAGTTATCTCCATGAATACTTGACAACATTTACAAGTATTGACATTATTCAAATAAGATAATTAATATGATCATGTTAATAATTTATAATCCGATTGGAACCTCCTTTGTGTGTGGTTCCTTGTTAAGTAATAAAATGGGTTTATATTATACTTATTTGAAATACCATTAGTGGACTCTTTAACCTTGACAATTGTTTTATCTTTAGTTAAATCCTTACATCATTATCACATCTCAAAGTTCTCTTCAACTCCTTTTCATTTATTATTTGTAATTTTATATAGTTGACCTCAATGTGGTTCGACCCCAGTCTTGTCGGGTTATTTATTACTTCGACACTCCTGCACTTGGGATAAGACATCAATCTTTTGATCGTGTCATGTTTTTTGCGTCGTTACCGGGGAGGTAAGTTACTATAAATTATATATTATATTTTTCTTTTCACTTTTATTGTCTTTCTAATTTTTGTTTCTTCTTTTTCTTTTTCTTTCCTTCTGCACTTGCATGAGAGTTTGGACACGCACATTAAGTGGTAGAATTTCTAGGAAATCCTCATCATTTTCAGAAAACATGACCGCACCAGTCACTTTATAATGAGAATAATTAGAATAATCGTGTTAGAACACTTAGAGACCACATGAATCCTACAAGAACAAGCGCACTATTCAGAAGATGCGAGCTCAAAGACGCACTCAAAAGTAGGAAGAGTTAGAAAATGCACTACCTTAGGGATGAGGGCTTGAAGGCGCACTCGAAAGGAGGTAGGGATAGAAAACACACTACCTTAGCGATAAGGGTTTGAAGACGCACTCAAAAGGGGGTAGGGTTAGAAAACACATTACCTTAGCGATGAGGCTCGAAGACACACTCGAAAGGAGGTGGGGTTAGAAAACACATTACCTTAGGGATCAGGGCTTGAAGGCACTCTCGAAATGAGGTAGGGTTAGAAAAGACACTACTTTAGAAATGGAAAATGAAAAGGTGGAAAAATACAAAGATTTTTTGGGTAGTCAAAAATTTCTCAAAAGTGAGAAATTTTCACAAGCATCTTTAGTTTTTAGCCATTTCGAGGTGGTCTTCCTTTTGATGGATTCCATCGGTGATTTCTCTTATGAATTTTTGCAAAACACATTGTTTAATGTTTCAAAGTTTAGATGATATGCATGCATCTTTACTTGATTTGAAATATAGGTCCCCCATTTCTTCTCAATCTTCTTGTTACTTGATTGGTGAGGACTTGTTATTTCTAATTTGGGACATCTTTATTTGTTTGGCTTCTAGCCCACTCAAGTTGACCCGTGTAAATCCTTTCCCAGGATTGTTACACAACTCAGCCTCTATGGTGCTCATCATGACCTATTTACTTTGCTGGAAATTCTCTGTCTCGTTGAATAACTTAAGAGGATAATTCATTATTCCCCTGTCTCATTACTAAACAAATTCGGTGTCACTTTTTGAAAGGATCAAACTACCTTTTATAAACCAAAATGTCCTCTTGTCTCATTTGGAGGAAATGTTCCTTTTTTCTTTGGTTATGTAGAAGGGATTGGTTTTCCTTTTAAACACAATGTTGCCCTATTATACTAGTTATTACCCCTATGTGTGCTCTATTAGCGATTCAGACAAATAATGGCTTTGAGTGACCATTCTCTCATGTCTCTCCTTTTCAATTTGGTGAAGGGATATTTGTCTAAAATGAACCTTGAAATCTTGATCTTGCATTTTGAAAACAAAAATTATTTTGATGTGAGTTTAAAACAATTTGCTTTTGAAATCTTGTAACTCCATGGTTGTATTTTTTTTCTTGGAAAATAGATGATTTGCTCTTGTGTTGGCGATATTGCCATTGGTGAAGGTACATCATGAGGTGACATTATGCTCTTATGGGTTTCAAAGCGAAGAGCTCGAGAAAAAGCTCGAGATTTTGTTTGAGAAAAAATTTGTCTCTTTTTGAACACTCATTTTATTAGCATGAATAATAATAAGTAGCTTGTTCTCGACATCATGACTCTTATGAAAAAATACTCTTTGCATTTTGAGAGCATTGTTTATTGTTCCAGGTTACTAGCTTGCTTGATTAGAAAAGGCGGCTTCTACAGGTACATAATGTAGGCTATGATTTTTTTGCTATGAAAGAAAAGGATTGTTTTGGTTGGGGCATACTCACTTTATTTCAGCTATTATTTTTTTCTTATGATTTGGGCATGCCCCTTAGTGTATGAGTTTCTTTGGATCTTTTGCCTTTTTGGCTTTCTCATGACTTTTCACCTCTCTTATTTTTTTATCATTGAAATTTCCACTTGCCGCCAGTATGGGGTGTGATCCTAGTCGGGATTTCCATGAAAGAAAATTTATTATGGCTCAAAAAGGACCACAAGGGATATATTTATTTTAGAATGTGAAAGGAATAATAAAGATGGTCTTTCTTCATTTCAAGCGCAAGCAGTTAAGATCAATAAACTTTGACCTCGTCCAATATGATGGTTTGGACTTTTGCAAAGAAATGCATTTCATGAGTCTATAAGCAACGAGTTCACTACATACCATTATTCATATATTTAAAATACCTGGTTCAAGAGTCATGGAGTGAGGGTGATGGTTTATTTTTATATTTGTGTTTAGAGTTTAGTCATCTCAATGAAGAAGTTGTTTGATTCATATGTCATTATACAAGTAGAATGTTAAAAATGTCATTTTAAATAAACATCAAATTATTTTTTGAAATTAAAATGCAAGTTCAATTTTTCAAATTTCCATTAAAGGAAAGATTTTGGTAAAAGAAATGAATTGCGTCTATGAGATCACGCGAGGCTTTGAAAGTGTATTTATGAGTTCTTGGAGGAAACCCCTTTCAAGATATTTTGTTGTAAATCAAAGGAAGAGACGTAATTGGAAGACAAACTCATTATCTCATTGAAATTTTTAGAAAAAAGGCTTAACACAAAGGTTTTATGTTAATATCTTGAACTATGATTACTAGCAAGGTAACACATAAAAGGGCTAAACACTTAGCAATCATTGATTGAGATTTCCAGAATTTTCCAATCGTCTCTCTCTTATGAACTCCTCGACAGGGGCACCTTTCCAATAGTCAATTAAGGTAATACCTAGTTCAGTCTTGGCCTAATGACATTGTAGCTTTTGTCTTAAGGACGATTGATCTCTAGGTGTCTTTGTTTTGGTAGTTCTTTCTCTCGCCTTTATAACCACCTTCGATATTATGAACCTCAGTTTCTTTCTTTTTTCAGGTAAAACTTTTCTCCTCACTAGAGTCAACAATCCTTCTTAATCGAATGGCTTGTTCAATTCTCTCAGCTATCATAACCAAGTCAAAAAAATATCGTGCAAAGCTTCCAACCAGGTGGATTAGTACTTAAAAGTGCATTTTTATCAAGGTTTTATATCATCATTTTGCACTTGAAGTATCAATAACTCCTTAACTAAAGCATGTTTTATAATAACAAGTCTGATAATATAAGATACCTTTAATT
>Ga0307510_10005804_pt1 | contig 14712 bp, 10 predicted proteins | sample 12_EM_MG_FD_207224 | JGI IMG/M metagenome (GOLD analysis project Ga0307510, IMG submission 207224) | Populus trichocarpa ectomycorrhiza microbial communities from riparian zone in the Pacific Northwest, United States - 12_EM | ecosystem: Host-associated > Plants > Roots > Unclassified | place...
CCGGCTTTTGGGTGGAATGCGGCGCCTATTCCTATAGAAACCAGGACAAGGATGGTAAGGGAGATATATTTCATTGCTGTTTTAAGCGAGGTTCATAGAAAAGATAATGATAATATGTGTAATGGCCAAAAATATCGGGTCAGCTGGATTAACGGGTGATTGGGTAACTTTGCTGGCTAATCAATAAATGTGATAAAGCAATGAATGGCCAGTACAGGAAAGATATTTACCCAGGACAGGAGGTTGCCATCATCCTGAAAAAGGATCAAAGGAGCGGGAAGTTGACCTATGGTATTGTGAAGGATCTGCTGACGTCAGCCGCCTATCATTCGCGGGGGATAAAGGTGCGTTTGCAGGATGGGCAGGTGGGGAGGGTGGCGGATATTGATGTGGGTGACCCGGATGAGGAATAATTGGGCAGCCTGGACCGATCGGACTATTTTTTGGTCTCATGGGATTATTTTGCCCTGGCCAGGTATACGAGATTTGGTGAACAATAAAACTACCTATAAGTATGGAAAATTCAAAAGCAGCTCCGATCATGAAAGGACCACAGGATGGTCTGAGCTTGTCCGTGGTCGGAGATAACTATCGCATACTTGTTATCGGTGAAGAGACCGGGGGCGCGTATGCAGTGATCGATATGCTGGTGCCTCCTGGTGGAGGGCCTGGTCCTCATGCACATGCGGGTTTCTCGGAAACTTTTTTTGTCATCGATGGTGAGATCGAGGTCAAGTCCGAAGTCTCGACCTATATCGCTAAGAAAGGAGCCATTGTCACTATCCCGAAAGGTGGGATCGTGCATTGTTTTAAGAACAAGACGGAGCAGATGGCGCACCTGCTTTGTATGGTGGTTCCCGCGGGGCTGGAAGGCTTTTTTAGAGAGATAGGGCAGCCTGTTGCCGTAGGGACTTTCCTGCCGCCTCCGGTGATGGATGAGGAAGCCATGAAGAAGATATTGCCGCTCGTTGAGAAATATGGGCAGAAATTGTTTCCACCGGACTATTTGGGATAACACAAAAATCTATAACAATGAAAGCAATCATTTTTAATAATTACGGACTGGCTGAGCTGCGTTACCAGGAGGTCGCTAAGCCAGTTGCTGCTGAGGATCAGGTGCTGGTTAAAATTCATGCGACGGCTGTCAATCATATTGATATCGGAATGGCGGCCGGGGCGATGAAGAATGTTTTTTCGCTGAAATTCCCGTGGACACCGGGATATGATCTTGCCGGGGTGGTCGAGGTGGTGGGTACGAAAGTGCAGGGGTTCAAAGCAGGAGATGAAGTGTATGGTGCAAGTCTTGGTGGTGGGACGTATGCGGAATATATTGCGATAAGCCCGGCTACTATTGCTTTAAAACCCCGGACGCTGGGTTTTACGGAAGCGGCTTCGGTGCCGGTATCGGCGGAAACGGCGGAGCAGTTTCTGTTCCGGCATGCCAATGCGCAAAAGGGTCAGACGGTGCTGATCCATGGGGGCGCCGGTGCGGTGGGGGCCTATGTGGTCCAGATGGCTCATCAGGCCGGTCTGAAGGTGCTGGTAACGGCTTCTTTAGAAGATAAGAACTTTTTATTGGGTTTAGGTGCAGATGAGGTGATCGATTATAAAGGCCGGCCTTTTGAATCTGTCGTAAAGAATATAGATGCGGTAATTGACCTCGTAGGTGGTGCGGTACAGGAGCGTTCTTACCCTGTGATAAAGGAAGGCGGAATATTGGTGTCAGCGAATCAGCCGGTTTCGGAGGAATTGGCGGTTAAGCATAAGATAAGGGCTGTGTTTTCGCAGCTGCAGCCTTCGACTGAAGGGCTTTCGCGGATTGCGGGACAGATCGACAGCGGGGCGCTGAAGGCGTATGCCGGAGAGGTTTATCCTTTGGAACGGACTGCGGAAGCCTGGGGGCGGCTTCAGGGGAAGGATGGGGCAAAAGGGGAAAGGAAGCATGGGCGGATCGTTCTGGTCAATGAGTGAAAATAGGGACATGTTTCGTTCCTTTTATGGATTATTGTAGCAGCTGCATCTTGTGAGATCATGAGAAAGGTTAAATGGACTTGTCTGCTGCTGACGGTGGCGGGGCTGGCGGTGTCCTGCCGATCGGGAGACGCGGTTGCGATCAGGGACTTTGATCCGTCGCTCCGGCCTTTCCTTGTGATGGCTGTTGCTACCGGGATTGTTGGGCCTAATGAGGGGAGAAACTATATAGACAAGCATGCGACTGATAAGGAACTGGTGTTGCTTAGTCGTTCGGAACATCCGATACTGAGGGCGATTGCTTTTGAAGAAATGTTAAGCAGAGGGACCTTCGATCATTTCCGATTGGTTATGGAGATCTGGGCGATACTGCTATTGTGCCGGTTGATTGGGGGGAATGGGGAGTACAATTAAGAACGATCTCTGATCATATTATTGAACATGCAAAATGGAAAACTGAAGCTGATAAGAAAAAGACGATCGACGAGATCATTATGAAACACGACTATCTGCGGTCGGCTTATATGGGGCTTTGGAAGGCAGAATTACAACCCATGTATTACTCACATATCAAAAAAATGGCTCAGAGGGATGTGGAGTTCGAGATCAGGGAAGAGGCATTGTTTGCGTTGGCTAAATTTAGAAAAAGGGAGGATATTCCTTTGATCAAAGAGGTGTTGCAGGGTTATAGCTTGCAAATGGGGCGTAGTTCGTGGGGTCTTTTGACCGAATTTCCGGATACGAGCTATATGGAGGTGTTGCAAGACTATTATCGCCGTAGATTTTATAAAGTCGTTTGCAGGGATAGGGATTTGGAAAAGGCAGGTAGCTATATAGGGACCCTTGCCAGTTACCGATCGGACAGCAGCGCGAAAATATTGAAGGAGATACTGAACAGAAAGCCGATGGTTCCATGTACCACAGATACTGTGACGCTGAGGCAGCAGCTGGTGCGATCGATCTGGAACAACCCTTGTACGGCGTATGCAACGCTACGTGGGCAAATAAGCGCTGAAATGCGAGGCCTGCTGAAGCGGGATTCGATTAATGAGGCATGGACTGCCGAGAATTCGGGGCAATTGGATACGACCGGTTTTTATAGGGATACGGCTACGGAGCCGGTGCGTTGGTAATGGGTATTCCCAGAGCGCGACGGCAATTGAGGAGGGGGGTGTTGGGGCATCGGCGGTCGGTCAGCCAGTCCTGCCGCCTCTTTTCTTTTCGCGGTATTCGGAAGGGGTGAGCGAGAATTTTGATTTAAAGACGGTGGAGAAATAGGCCTGTGATGAATAGCCTACGCGGGATGCGACCTCTGAGATGGTATACTGGAGATCTGCCAGCAGGAATTTTGCTTTTTGGAGGCGGACCGTCGAGATATAATCGTTGACATTGTAACCCATCAGGGCTTTTACTTTTCGGTAGAGCTGTACTCTTGATATGCCGATCTCGCGGCAGATATCTTCGACGGAGAAGTCTTCGTTGGGGATGTTGTTTTCCACGATAGCGATGAATTCGTTGATGAACTTGCGTGTCACCTTGGTGGAGGCGTTGGACCTCGACTCGGTGGGCAGCTCGCTGGTATAATGTTCGCGCAGGACGGAGCGGTTGTTCAGCAGGTTTTTGATGGTCTCTTCGAGATATTCGAGGTTGAAGGGTTTTACGATGAAGGCGTCAGCTTTGAGTTTGATGCCTTTTATCTGGTCTTCGATGGTGCCTTTTGCGGTCAGGAGGACGATGGGGATATGGGAGGTACGCAGGTCCTGTTTCAGCGTCTCGGTGATCTGTAAGCCATCCTCTCCGGGCAGAATGATATCCGAAATGATAAGATCCGGGATGATGTCGTAGGCCATGGCGATGCCCGATACTGCGTCTTCGGCCTCATGCAGCTCGTATTCATTACCCAGTCTTCTTTTGAGGAAACAGCGTAAGTCATCATTGTCTTCGATGACAAGAACGGAATGTTCCTTTTGACGATTCACGGGGACTTCTTCGTTGAAGGATGCCGGTTGGATATCGGAGGTATAGATCTTGATATCCTCGTAGGTCGGGATCAGCAGGGATGGCTCGGTGGCTGTCTCGGTTTCGCCAAGACGGGATTTGCTGACCGGCAGGCTAACGGTAAATGTCGAGCCCTTCCATTTCGCGCTGCGGACGGTGATGTCGCCGTTATGGAGATGGATCATTTCCTTGGTGAGCGACAGGCCGAGGCCTGTGCCTTTGTATGTCCTTTTGTGTCCCTGATAAAATAGTTCGAAGGCATGTTCCACCTCGTCGGCCGTCATTCCCACGCCGGAATCCTGGACGGTGATGAGGACCATTTCGCGTGTATTGTCGAGGTCTATGGTGACATTTATCGAGCCATGCTCGTTGGTGAACTTGAACGCATTGGAGAACAGGTTGAACAGGACCTTGTCGATGATGTTGACGTCGAACCAGATCTTCAGGTCTTTTGTCGTGCTGGTGACATTGAATGAGATGAGTTTTCGGCGGGCGATCTCCTGGAAGGCGTTGGCTATCTCCATTACGAAGGCGGAAATGTTGTTCTCCGATATGACGAGCTTCATTTTATTTTCCTCGATCTTGCGGAAATCCATCAGCTGGTTGATGAGTCTTAGGAGCCGGAGGGCATTTTTTTGCACGAGCTCCAAATTCTGCCGGATGGTAAAATGCAGCTTGGGTGAGGACAGTGCGTCTTCGAGGGGGCCGAGAATGAGTGTCAGGGGTGTTCTGAATTCGTGGGAGATATTTGTAAAGAAGTTGAATTTGGCATCCGTGGCCTCCTTTGCTTTTGCCGTCATTTCGATCAGCTGGTTACGCTGGAGGATGATCTCTTCGTTCTGGCCGGCCAGCTGCCGGTTGATCTTTCGGTTGTTCTTCAGGGCGAAGAAAACGATGCTACCGAGGATGAGGGTCAGGATCAGTGCCGTAATGGCAATATATAATAAGTTAGACTGGTTGTGATAGATCCGGCGTTGTTCCTGTAGCAGGATATATTGTTTTTGGATGTCCCTGGTCTGGTCGTTGAGCCGGTCGGTCTGGAGCTTCATGATCCGGACATTGGTGGAATCGATGACGACGGTGGGCAGGATATTCTCTTTGAGCCAGGATCGTTTCTCCAGGATGTCGAAAGCTGTCTTGATGGCTTCTTCGCCGCCGGTGGGGGTCAGGAAGGTTGCCTGGAGGATCTTATCGGAGACCAGCTGGATGCCTCCGCCCGGGCCGGAGAGCCCATCGATGCCGAAAAAGCGGGCAGTCTTTTCCATTCCCAGGCTTTTATATACTTCGTAGGCGCCGACTGCCATCGGGTCGTTCTGTGCGAACACCACGTCGTTTGGTGCGAGCTGGTCCTTTATCCTCAGGAAGGCTGCGGTGGACTTATCCTCTAACCAGTCGCCATGAACGCGGGTCTTTATATGGATGTGCGGGTTTAACCTGATCTCGTCTTCAAAACCTCTTTGTCGGTCGGTGGAGGGGGTTGAACCCTGGAGTCCGATGACCTCAATAATGTTTGCGGAGTCGGGGAGCCGGTGAGCCAGATAATCTCCGGCCATTTTTCCCAGCTCATAATTATTTATACCGATAAAGCTGGTATAGAGGTCGGAGGAGGTCTTGCGGTCGATGACGACGACGGGGATCCCCCGGTTATAGGCTTCTTCCACGACGGAGGTCAGGGGTTTTGCTTCGTTGGGTGAGACGAGAAGTATGTCGATATTCTGATTGAGGAGTTCCTTTATTTGCCGGACCTGTAATTCGCTGTTGTCATTGGCGCTGCGGTAGATCAGCTCGGAAGCGGGGTGGAGGGAGAGTTCCCGGGCCATACCTTCGCGGGTGGCTCTTTTCCAATTCTCGGTACCGGTACATTGAGCAAACCCGATACGGTACTTTCTTTCTGTGGCGGGGTTGGAGCAGGAATAGAAGAGAAAGGACAGACCTATAATAAGGGCAGTAGTTTTTGGCAAAGCAATCATACAGATAAATTTGGGTGATTTTCAGAAAATGGGGTTTTAAACCCGTATCATTTTTTTTCGATCAACAAATTTTGTCAGATAAGGATAGAATGGTCGTGGGAGCACATTGGAACAATATCAAAAAAGAATGTATCAAAACTATAAACCAGGGTGATAAGGGCTACGTCAAGTACGAAGGTAAACAATTCAAATCCAGTTATTTATTTAATTTTTTTGGAGGAATTCGTTTTCTCCAAAAAATGGATATGATTTCAAAAAGGCATTGGCAGGAGCGGGGTATATATTGGACCCTGAAACTAATTGCCATATGGGAAGTAAAAACGTATTTGTCTGGTCTCTTGTCATTGCATTGGGCGGGTTCCTGTTTGGCTTTGATACAGCGGTGATCTCCGGCGCGGAGCAGGCTATTCAGAAGTACTGGGGTCTGAATTCTCTTCAACATGGTCTTACGGTATCCATTGCCCTGATAGGGACGGTCATTGGCGCTCTGACGGGGGCTATTCCCACGGATCGCTGGGGCCGGAAAAAGACGCTATATGGGATCGCGATACTTTATCTATTATCCTCGTTGGGAACGGCCTTGTCTTTCAACTGGTATGGATTCCTATTCTTTCGTTTTATCGGCGGTTTTGGGGTGGGGGCCTCTTCGGTTACTGCTCCCATATATATATCCGAGATCTCGCCGGCGGGGCGGCGGGGAAAGCTGGTTGGTCTTTTCCAATTCAATGTCGTCTTTGGCATTGTCATTTCTTATTTATCCAATTACCTTATTGGTCTGACTGGCGAGAGTTCCTGGCGGTTGATGCTTGGCATCCAGGCTGTGCCTTCGGCTGTGTTCCTTTTATTGTTGCGGTGGGTGCCGGAGAGTCCGCGTTGGCTGATATTGCATAAGGGGCAAGTGGAGGAGGCGCGGAAGATCTTTGCCGTGATCGATCCGGCGACGGCGGATACGGTGGTAGCAGATATTAAGCGGGCTGATGATGTGGTGGAATCGGAAGCGTTGTTCTCGCGCCGTTACCGCACGCCTGTCATGCTGGCTACATTGTTTGCCGTCTTTAACCAGGTATCGGGGATCAATGCGATCATATATTATTCTCCGCGCATTTTTGAAATGACGGGTCTTGGAAAAAATTCATCACTGTTGTCTACTGCGGGGTTGGGACTGGTGAATTTTGTCTTTACGCTGGTGGCCATGAATTTTATCGACCGTATCGGCAGGCGAACGCTGATGTTGATAGGGTCATTTGGGTTGATTGTCACTCTGGCGATGGTAGCCTGGTCATTTTATGCGTCGCAATTCAATGGTTGGATGGTGCCGGTCTTTCTTTTTATCTATATCGGGTTTTTTGCTTTTTCGCAGGGGGCGGTGATCTGGGTATTTATCTCTGAAATCTTTCCGAACCAGGTAAGGGCGAAAGGTCAGACGCTGGGGAGCACGACGCATTGGGTGATGGCGGCTATCATCGCCTTTTCCTTTCCCTATCTCGCGGAGAAAGCCGGGGGCGGCAATACTTTCCTTTTCTTCTGTGTCATGATGTGTATGCAATTGCTGTTTGTCTGGAAGCTGATGCCGGAGACCAAGGGGAAATCGCTGGAACATATAGAATATACGCTGGCTGCGCATTAAGCGTGGGTCAATTTAAATATCGATTGCTATGCCATCATCTGAAAAGAAACATCCTGTCGTGTGTTTTGGCGAGATCCTTTGGGATATTCTTCCCAGCAAGGTCGCGCCGGGCGGGGCGCCGATGAATGTCGCCTATCACCTGAAGAAGCTGGGGATGGAACCGGGTCTGATCACGAGGGTCGGTCTTGATAACTATGGGAAAAGGCTGATCCAACTGATGGAGAAGGAGGACATCTCTACTGAGTTCTTCCAAATGGATTTTGAGCTGGATACGGGGAGGGTGACGATGATCCCCGGGGAAGGGGACGATGTCCATTATGATATTGTCCGACCTGTGGCCTGGGACAATATTCAATGGGATGAGCAATTCATTCCGCTGCTATCAAATTCCTCCTATTTTATTTTCGGCAGTTTGAGCACTCGTTGTGAAACGAGCCGTGCCGTCCTGTACCAGCTGCTGGAGTTGGCGCCTTTCAAGGTGCTGGACATAAACCTGCGTCCTCCGCATTATAACCGTCCGATACTGGAAAAATTAATGAAGGGGGTCGATATTTTAAAGCTAAATCTCGGAGAGCTGGAATTGCTGACCGGCTGGTTTTCGGGTTATCGATCGGAGACAGATCGGATCGAGGCTTTACAGGACCAGTTCCAGATCCCCACTATTGTGCTGACGAAGGGCAGTCAGGGTTCGCTGATGAATATGAACGGTAAAGTCTATGCGCATCCGGGGTTTACGGTGGATGTAGCAGACACGGTGGGAAGCGGGGATGCTTTTTTGGCGGGGCTGCTTTATTCTGTTGCGCAGGGGATCAGTCCGCCTGATGCGATAGAGTTTGCGAGCGCCATGGGGGCGTTGATAGCGAGCTATGCCGGGTCTTGTCCGGATTATGAGAAGGAAGAGGTGAAGAAATTGATCTTAAAATAGTAGCCAACCATAAACAAACAACAACAATTATGAGAAAAGTATGGATTTTGTTGCCTATGCTATTGCTGGCTGTGTTCAGCTATGCACAGCAAAAAATCATTACCGGGCAGGTGGTAAGGAACTCCACGAGGGAACCTTTACAGGGTGTCACGGTAGTTTCCAAAACAAGATCGGTAACGACGGACTCCACGGGGAGGTTTTCGATTGCCGCCTCACCCGGGGAAACGCTGACATTGAGTTTCGTCGGGATGAATAATCTAAGTATAAAGGTCGCCGCTTCGACGACCAGTCTCAACCTGGCGATGCTGGAGGGGATCAACGATCTCAACCAGGTGGTTGTGACGGGGTATAAGTCGGAGAAGAAGATAGACCTGACCGGTGCGGTGTCTGTTGTCAACCTGGCCGCGATAAAGGACGTGCCTACTACGAGCCCGATGCTGGCCTTACAGGGACAGGTGCCGGGGCTTTATATTGCGGCGGATGGTTCACCGACCGGCAGTAATGGCGCTCCACCCACGATCCTTGTCCGGGGTGTCAATACGCTGGGGAATACGAATCCGCTGTATATCATCGATGGCGTTCCGACGACGCGATATGAGGACTTCGCCAATCTGAATGTTGGGGCTATAGCTTCGATACAGGTATTGAAAGACGCTTCTGCTTCCTCCATCTACGGGTCGCGTGCGTCCAACGGCGTCATCATTGTCACGACAAAGGATGGCAGCGGATCGGGTGAAAAGCTCCGGATCACGCTGAACTCGAGTCTTACCTGGCAGACGGAGCGGCCCTGGCAGGAAAAGGCATTGAACTCGGTGGACAGGGGAAGGGCTTTGTGGCGTGCGGCTGTGAATGATAGTACGGACCCTAATAACCTGGTCAATCAAATTTATACGTATGACTGGAATGGTGATTATGCCAATCCCGTGCTGAACAAAGTAAATGTTGCTCCATTCGTGGGTGGGAACCAGCTGGAGCCTGTGGGGAATACCAACTGGCAGAATGAGCTATACAAGACGGCGATGGTCACTTCCAACGATGTGGGTATTGCCTCCGGGAATGCGAAAAGCGGGATGTTTATGGATTTTGGATACCTGAACAATAACGGGCTTTTGCAGTATACCGATTTCCAGCGATACAATGCGCGGATCAACTCGCATACGAGCGGCTTTAACGGAAGGTTCAGGATCGGTGAGAATCTACAGCTGTCGAGGACTTCGCAGGTAGGTGCAGCCAAGGACCCGGGCGGGGCGCTGACTCCTACGCTGGCTCTGATCCTTGCGCCGACGATACCGCTTCGAAAGACGGATGGTACGTTTGGAGGTCCTATCGGACCGGGATATACGGACCGGAATAACCCGGTGGATATCCAATATCTCAACCGATGGAATACTACCACGCGTCTACAGGCTTATGGAAATATTTTTGCGGAGCTGGAAGTCATCAAAAGGCTGGTCGTGCGTACCAGTTTTGGTTTCGACTATGCGGACTCGAGCGGTAAGTTCATCACGCAGATAGGGGATGAAGGGCCTGTCAATTCTTTCAACAGTCTTACGCAACAGGAGGCGAAGGAATTTACGTTTACCTGGACCAATACGGTGAACTATAGTATGGAGTTTGGGAAGAGCCGTCTGAATTTGCTGGGTGGTATCGAATCGGTACATGACGATTATTCGGTCGTCGGGGCTTCGACCACCAATTTTGCGTTGCAGCAGCTGAGCTATTTCCAGCTGGGTGCGGGTTCCGGTTCGCAGACTACGAGCGGCGGCGCCACGGGGTATCGGTTGTTGTCACAGTTCGGCAAGGCCTTCTATGGATATGGCGACAAGTATCTTGCTTCCTTTACGATCAGGAGGGATGGTTCGTCGCGTTTTGGTACGAATAACCCTTATGGTGTCTTCCCCGCCGGTACACTTGGCTGGCGTATTAACAATGAAGAATTTTTCAGGCATATAAATGTCATTTCCAACTTAAAGCTGAGGGCTGGTTATGGTCTGGTGGGTAACCAGTCGATCGGCAATCTGTCTGCCTATAGTCTGTTCCAGGCGAACTATGGTACGTCGAACCCGGCGTATCCGCAGTGGCTGAATACGGGTACTGCTTATGACCTTACGGGCATCAATACCGGTGCGTTGCCTTCCGGTTTTGTACAGGTACAGCTGGGCAATCCCAATCTGAAATGGGAGACCACGAAGGAAACGAATATTGGTCTTGACTTCGGCTTTATGAATGAATCGCTGACGGGTAGTTTCGACTGGTTCCACAGGAATACCAGCGATATCCTGATCCAGCCGCCTGTTGCAGGGGCGGTGGGTGAAGGTCAGCAGCAGTGGCTGAATGGTGCCAGCATCAGGAATCAGGGCTGGGAATTTGTGCTTAGCTATCAGAATACGACGTCCGGCAGGTTGCATTATACGATAACGGGCAATGTGAGTCATTTTGCCAATGTCATTACGAAACTGCCTGAAAATGTGCGGTCGGCGTATCCGGGTGATCCAAACCATTCGATCATCGGTCATTCGCAGTTCTCTGTCTTTGGCTATAAGGCTGACGGGATCTATCAGAATGAGCAGGAGGTTGCGAGTCATGCCACGCAGCCCGGGGCTGGTCCGGGGCGCATTCGTTATGTGGACCTGAATGGGGATGGGAAGGTGGATGTGCTTGATCAGACCTGGCTGGGTACGACCCTTCCGAAGGTGATCTTTGGGTTAAGGCTGTCTGCGGATTACAAGAACTTTGATGTATCGCTGTTTGGATCGGGTGTAGGCGGGGTGACGATATATGATCCTACGAAGGCGTACAACACTACTATTGCGGCCAATACGAATGCGGGGCCGGGTGTGTTTGGTGCCTGGACGTCGCAGAATAAGAATTCGGGTATTCCGGCGCTGACGATCCTGAATCTGAACAATGAAGGTCGGACATCCAATTATTATTTTGTGAACGGATCATTTTTCAAGCTGCGCAATGCGATGATCGGGTATAACCTGCCAAAGGTGATAGCGAATAAGGCGGCCATGCAGGGATTGAGGATCTATGTTTCCGGGCAAAATCTATTTGCGATCAAATCCGGCAAGCTGACGTCCAAAGATCCTGAAAGGACCTCTTATAATAACTGGCCTGTCCCGACGAGCTATACGGTTGGTCTGAATGCGAATTTTTAATTCTTTTTTAAAATGACTATATGAAAAATAAATGGAGTTACGGCCTTTTGATGATAGCGATACTATCTTCTTTTGGCTGCAAAAAATACCTGGATTACAAGCCGCAGGGCGCTTTGTCGGAGAGCGATCTGACAACGCCTACGGCGGTGGATGGTCTGGCGACGGCCGCCTATGCCGGGATTGCCAATGACTGGTGGGATGCACCTATCACGAGTAACTGGGAGTGGGGAAGTGTTCGATCGGACGATGCCTATAAAGGGGGTGGTGATATCGGGGACCAGGGACAGCTGGACCGGTATGAGCAGTTCTACCTGGTGGAACCGGCGAACAATGGCTTTGGCGACTTTGGCTTCCCTGGTGCGTGGATCAGGGCCTATGCTGCCGTCTCGCGTTGTAATGTGGCTCTGAGGGCACTGGACGCGTTAACGGATGCGCAATTCCCCAAGCGGAAGATAAGGATCGGGGAGATGCGATTCCTGCGGGGGCATATGTATTTTCTGCTGAAGGTATTGTTTCGGAATATCCCGTGGTTTGACGAGACGGCGACCAATGATCAGATCCTGAAGGTCCCCAATACGATGAGCAATGATTCGCTCTGGCTGCATATCGAGTCCGACTTTCAGGAGGCGATAAATGATCTGCCGCAAACGCAGCCGGGTGAGCCGGGCAGGGCCAATCAGCTATCGGCGAAGGCTTATTTAGCCAAGGCGTTGTTGTATCATGCCTATACCCAGGACGCGAATTACAATGTCACGGGTGTAGATGCGGGTAAGCTGGCGCAGGTGGTGAGTCTGACGAATGATGTCATCAACTCGGGTATTTATAGTCTGAATACCGACTATGCCTACAATTTCCTGGATGGTCATGACAATGGACCGGAGTCTATTTTTGCGATCCAATATTCGATCAATGACGGAACGGCGATCGGTGGAAGGCTGAGCATGTCGACGAGTCTGAACTATTTTGCGGGGGCTCCGCAATATGGCTGCTGTGCATTCCATATCCCGTCGCAGAATCTTGTGAATGCCTTTAAGACCGATGCGAACGGGGTTCCGGAATTCGATCATTTCAATGATGCGGGTACCGAGATGAAGGACAGCGTTGACTTCTGGACCAATGGGGTGGACCCGCGGATCGATCATACGGTGGGAATCCAGGGGCATCCGTTCAAGTATAATGCGGCGATACCTTATGATCATAGCTGGGAGCGGCTGTCGGGTCTTTATGGCGGGTTTGGGACGATGAAGGAATTACAGCTGGCTACCTGTGCCTGTTTCAAAAAGCTGGGGCCTTTTTATGGAACTTCGGTGAATATGGATGTGATCCGTTATGACGATGTGTTGCTGATGCAGGCGGAGGCGCAGATCCAGCTGGGGAATCCGTTGGCGGCGTTGCCTTTGATCAACCAGGTAAGGGCGAGGGCGGCGAATGTGAGTCCTCTTGTAAAGAAGACGGATGGTACTTATCCTTCGAACTATCGTATTCAGACCTACAAGCCGGGGGTGAATATTCCGGCATGGGATCAGGCGACGGCCTTTAAGGCGTTGCAATGGGAGCGGAGGCTGGAATTTGCGATGGAGGGCTATCGGTTCTTTGACCTGGTGCGATGGGGAGTTGCCGATGTGACCTTAAACAATTACTTTTCCGTTGAAAAGGTTCGGCATCCTTTCCTGCTGAATGCGCAATTTTCGAAGGGGAAGCATGAATATTTCCCTGTGCCACAGGAGCAGATCGTGTTAACCAATGGATTGTATTCACAAAATAAAGGATATTAATTATGAAGCGTCTATTGTTTGGTGTTTGTTTTTGGGGTCTTTGGAGTTTTGTATCCGCGCAGCCGGCGGAGACTATGACCCCGCAATGGCGGCCGGTGTATCATTTTACGCCGGAAAAGAACTGGACGAATGACCCCAACGGGCCTATCTATCTGAATGGGGAGTATCTTTTATACAATCAGCAGAACCCGTATGAGAACAAGTGGGGGCATATGAGCTGGGGGCATGCGCGGTCGAAGGACCTGCTGAGGTGGGAGCGTTTGCCGGTGGCGATACCGGAGAAGATAGACAGGGAGAAGGGGGATACGGTGTGGATCTTTTCGGGCTCGGCCGTTTGGGACAGGGATAATACGAGCGGGTTTTGTACTGGTGGGGGATGCCTGGTGGCCATTTATACAGCGGATCAGCCGAATCTGAAGAAAGAATCGCAGTATATCGCCTATAGCAATGACGGTGGGATGAGCTATACCAATTATTCGGGGAATCCGGTGATCGATCTTCATAAACGGGATTTTCGCGATCCGAATGTCTTTTGGCATAAGGGATCGAAACAGTGGGTGATGACGGTGGCGATACCGGCAGAGCATAAAGTACATTTTTATGGATCCCCTGATCTGAAGAAGTGGAGTTTGCTGAGTGAGTTTGGTCCACAGGGATATGTGGGTGCGTATTGGGAATGTCCGTCGTTGATAGAGCTACCGGTGAAGGGTGGTGGTACGCGATGGGTGCTGATGAATTCGGCGGCGGGTGGACAGAGAGGTGTGTTTATGCAGTATTATGTCGGTTCTTTTGATGGGAAGACCTTTGTGAATGATAATGTATCTTCTGCCGTGCTGACGGTGGATTATGGGGATTGTTTTTATGCGGCTATTCCCTGGAATAATATGCCGGATGATGCGAAAGTGCTGATCGGCTGGATGATCCCCGGGAAGCAGAAGACGGCGCCGTGGACGGGGCAGATGTCGATCTCGAGGGACATGAGTTTGAAGAAGACTGCTGATGGGTATCGGTTGTTGCAGGAGCCGGCGGCTATTGTGCGGAAGGGGTTGCCGGGTGTTTCTGTTGAGAAGAAAGATGTTCCTGTGACCGGGGAGATGGCGCTGAAGGTGTCGGATAATGCGTATTGGCTGGATGCGGAGATAGATATGGGGACGGCGGCGACGGCGGGTTTTAAGATCGCGCGGGGGAAGGACGGGTCGGAGACGGTAATTGGGTTTGACAAGGGGAAACACCAGGTCTTTGTGGATAGGGGTGGTGGCGGCAAAAGGCAAACGATCGATCTGTC
>Ga0307510_10005805_pt1 | contig 14712 bp, 7 predicted proteins | sample 12_EM_MG_FD_207224 | JGI IMG/M metagenome (GOLD analysis project Ga0307510, IMG submission 207224) | Populus trichocarpa ectomycorrhiza microbial communities from riparian zone in the Pacific Northwest, United States - 12_EM | ecosystem: Host-associated > Plants > Roots > Unclassified | place...
ATGAAGTTGAAGGCCCAACAATATAATATCGAATGATAAAATTAAAAAAAATCTAAAAAAAAACCCAAAGTCAATTTAATCTTTCAATCTTGTGTCCTGTGTCATGAGATCGAATTACCTCAGAGAAGGCAAACCTGTAAAAATCACGATGCAAAATTCCCAATTATATAAAAAAATTAAAAATAAACAAAATAAATAGCAATCAAAATAATGAAGACCAAATATGGTTCAAAAATGAAATGAAATTAAACAATAAGGGAGGAAATTGAAAAATAAATAAAATCAAGAAAAGGATAAAAAACAAAAAAAAAGTAGCAAATAAAATAATGAGGACCAAATTAGTTATTAATACCAAATGAAATAAAAGAATGAGGGATTAAATTGAAAAATAAAATAAAATAAAAAAACTAAAAAATAGCAATTACAAAAATGATAACCAAATTTGATATATGAAAAAATCAAATAAGAATGAAACTGAAAAAACATTTCAACTCTATAAATTAATTGAAATAAAAAAAACAATAATCAAAAGAATATGGACTAAATTTGAAGAAACACCAAGTTGAAGGGCTAGTTTGAAAAATCAAAGGGTTTTGTGCAGAAATTGAGGTGGTGAGAGAAAAAAAAAGTTATCGGCAACAAACCGGCGGTTTATTGTTTACACACACCACTTATGGAGGGGATGTTGAGCACATTCCAACTCTATCCTAGAATTTGGTGTTAGGTCAAAGAGCAACGCTATACATGTAGTCCGAAACCTAATGACACACTCATGTGCTGACACATGCATTGCATGCATCATTAACTTTTTTTTTAATGATATTTAAATTTGTTAAATTATCAAATCGCCCATTAGCCTATGTGATAATTACAAAAAAAACCCATGATAAAAAGACAAAAAAGATCCTAATAATAAGTTTAGGATTTTTTGTTATTATGATCAATTAAGTCATTTTAATATTTTTTTTAAAAAAAAACTAAGCATGCCCTGGATGTCAAACAATTCTTTTCTTTTCTTTTTGTTTTTTAAGGATAATTTAATTTTGTTATTGTGTTAAAAAAGTTGATAATTGATTTAACCTCGATCAATTTAATAATATTAAATAATCCTCATAAAAAGACCATTTTACCTCTTATTTTAAGCATTATTGGCTTGTACTGTGGAGGATAAAATCATCATTTCATTGTAACAATCCACAAATAATGAATCTGCCTGCACAGTTAATCATTGAGTAACCTTAGTTTTTTTTATAATTAATCTATAATTTCTAAGCTTGATGGACATTTTTAAAAAAATTATTTTGATAAAAAAAAAATTAAGTGAGTTTTGTAATTTAACTCGTCACAATTCTTGAAGTTTTAATTTATGTGATTTGGGCCATGTGTATAAAATGTTTCAACCTTTTAGGTTAACAAAACACGTAGTTTCCAAAAACAAATTGTAATTATATTCAATTTAGTCCTTAAATATTTTATTTATGCAATTTGAACCCTTCATATAAAATAACAAGTTTATAGTTATTTTTATTTCAGTCCATTAACTTCTAATTTATTCAATATACTCCCCACATGTTAAGTTCATTTGTGATATTCATTTTAGATTACAAACTCTAAACCCATTCAATATAGTCATTGTTTATAAATAATACAAGATATTAATTAAACAAATTGATGGGTGAGACAACAGGACTCGTCCATAAAAAAATTAAAAGATTTATATGATTATATTCTTTGAATGAAGAAAAAAAAGTTTCAATCAAAATTGACTTGTGTGATTATATGTTTTGAGTGAAAAAATAAAGGTTTATGTCAATTTCTCATTTTTCTAAAACACGTATAACAAATTAAATAATTAAAAATTAACACTTCATACTACAGATTCTCTAATGCATGATTTATCAATTCAATATACAATTTATTGATACTATAAATATTTTTCAAACTTGATCTTGATATATTTGAAATTTTATTAGAACTATTATAATGCTAGTCAATTCTAAAGAAGGGGGATCATTTTGTCAAGGCCTAAAGATTATTGACAAATATAAGGGAACCAAAACCTTGGATTTTTGCAGCTTAGCAGAATGACACTACTATTATGCATCGGATAATACATTTGAATTCACAAGTTGCAAGAGTTTCATGCTCAACATACATTGAGCAAACATAGAGTGGAAAATTCAAGTCACGTAAAACTGATTTGAGTTGCTAACAAACTTAGCAAAGGAAATGACTTCATTCATCAGTAAAGAATCACAATGATGAAGCTTTCTCCTCTATGGATTCTCTAACTGCCTTCAAAAGTAATGGCATCAGTTTCTGATTCGTAACAATGATGCCTGTGTCAAGATCCAGGTATCTTCCTCTTGAAAAATCTAAGGGGTTCCCCGCAACATCTGTGACCAGTCCCCCAGCTTCTGGCAGAGTAATTTGACAACACATTATGTTAACAAGATGTTCATTCAAAAACTCCAGCACTAAAGGCCTATAATAATGTTAAGTGTCTGCAAATATTAGAGCATATAGAATTGAGGAAAGCAATTATTCTAAAGCTCTACGAGTTACAGGCTACATCAGTCCTTAACCTGACTTTAGTGTATGTGAGCCCAAGAAATATAGGCAAAACGAATATTTTCTATACCTGATACAACTATGCATCCAGCAGCATGATCCCATATTTTTTCACGGTAACCTTTATGTGGAAATCGCAAGTATATGACCCCATCTCCTCTAGACAGAGCGCCATACTTTGCTTGGCTATCAATTCTAACTGGTGGTGCTTTGACACCAAGTTTCTGTCCAAAAATTAAATGTTTAGAGTATTGCAACTAAAATCTTTGTTTTTTAAAGGGAGTGGGGTGGGGGAGTGATCATACTTTGACAATTGAACTAGATAGATCATGCATGGAGTGTGCTGCTTCATATGATTCAAAGAGCGATGCTTCTTCAGGATTGTCAGTAGCGTTGACTTGCACCTGTACAGTAACAAGAAGACATTTGATACAAATCACAGACAACCAGGAGAATAAATGTCATCTGGAAATAATCCATTAGGTGCGCTGACCTTCACTGCTGAAGAGCTATCCAGTGGCTGCATGTAAGTTCCACCGCCAACTACAGAAAAGAAAAGGCAACCAACTTCGCCAGGCAAAGAATGCTGAGAGCCACCAGCAATGGAAGGTAACGGAAGATTGGGACAAGCCAAGACGCCCAACACTACTGTCCCTTCATCTAGCAATGCTAAAGCTATTGCATATTGATCTCCTCTTAAAAACCTATATTAAATCCCATTAGCAAGATTTAACTTTCCAGTCAGTTCATGCAAATAAAAAAGGAAAAGAATACCCTTGCAGAAAACCACTTTTCTAACATCAGCTACTATTTGATTGCCCAACTCAGCCAATTCTGGAGGAGCTAGACCTCGTTTCAAGCCAGAGACATGTAGCTCAAGTTCAACTCATTTTCATCTTTCTCTGGCTCTCAGCATGAATTTGACTTGTTTCACTTAAATGTGAACCAAGTCTGAGCTCTACTTGTTTATCAGGATAAACAAGCCGAGCTAAGCTTGGCTCTTGCAATGGAATTCAAAATTAAAAGAAAAAAAAAATCTCGAGCTCATGTCTTACTCAAAATAAGTTGCACATTCAACCAAAAGCATGCATGTTGTAGTTAAGAAGAACTCCAACCTATTACAGTGTCCAAGATGCAACTTCTCACATTGCAAAAATCATGGTACGAAACAGCTTCATAGCACAACTATTCATGCCAAAACCCAAGTTTCAAAACTCACCCTTTAGTGCCATCTATTGGGTCCAGAACCCAGTGTCTGCCTCGAGAACCACCTTCAGATTTTCCACAGTCAATGGCCTTGACAATATCTTCAGTGGATAAAGTAGAATCACTATATGATCCATCGGTAGCTAGAATATCGTTAACAAGTTTTGTGATTCGCTCTAGTGTTTCCTGGCCACCATCCTTGAGGAGATCTTCTGAATCCTAGAAATATTCCCCAAAGGATATGTTGGTGAATTTGATATATCAACAATAAAAAGGAAAAGGCTTGCACATCTCAGAATAATTCTGAATTTTCACCCATCTACCTCCTCCGCCACTAAGGAGAATAGTTCAGAAGGAAGCTCCCGCTGCAGAGCATAACTAACTAGTGCTTGAGAGCCTAGAATCAAACGAAAGTGCCAAAAAGGGTTATTAGCTAAGTTGCTTTTGTACCAACCCTAAAAGCTGAAAGAAGTATATTCAGAAAATAAATAGTCTAAAGCCTAGAAAAAGGCTTTGTTCCAAGCACTGAAACAATGAAGAATTCAACTAAAACCCAACAGCTTTGGGACTGCAGAAGCAAGACATTCACATGTTCACAAGAAGAATCATTACAGTTAATGTGGCTCTCATTTATAATACAATTTTTAAGCAGATAAGAACTAGCATATGCCAAGATGACAAACCACTCATATACTCGTATAGAATAGATAGGGCAGCACTACCACCCATAATACTCAAGTGGGTTTAAACAAACGGATACATCCCAGCTCCTAAACTTGCACATGAAAATAGAAAATAAACTTGATCACAGCTTGTCAGGTGCTTTTTGAAATTATATACATAATTTTAAGAAAACAACATCCTATGATAAAACATAGCCAAAAGTATCAAATCATCAGGCTATTGACTAAACAGTAACTTCAAATCATCTGAACAAAATTTAACAGTCTGTCAGCGAAAAGGAAAAATAAAGGGTTTTGCACATAATCAACAAGAATACATAGGAATGTTTAGCAACAAACCATAATCAGCAACAGTGACGGGACTTTTATCTGATTTTGATTGGACATCTGATTGCAAGATAGCTTTTTGCATCTTCTGAGGAAAAACAAAAATACATGAAATCAGCTTAAGATAACAAGAAAAGGTACACGCATGCAAACTATCTAAAACATTTGTGCCAGGATGCAAAATGTCAAATCACCTGTTCTAAAAAAGGATAACGTCATGTTAATCAGATATAGGATATATAATGAAACAGTTAATCACAAGGGGACCAACACAAGCCATGAAAATCAGCTTCATTGGTCTGAAAGGGGAAGAAATTATATAGAACGCACACCAGAAACAGAGCGTAAATAAGCAAATAAAAAACATGAGAATCAGTTTCCCCGCAAAAGCTATACTAAAAGGCATCACAATAGCTAACTCCCCTGATGCTAGCATTATTTCCATTCAACCATTTCCATTTCTTCCTCTCTTTTTTTTCCATTTCAATCATCCATTCAAACCCTCTTCCAAAAAAAATCCAATAAAGTCTCAAGAAACAAACTTTAATCAGAAAATGAAAAACCAAACAAAGTAAAAGCTTCATACTCCAAAACCCACCACACAGTAATAACATATGGGTCATGCTGAAATAAAGATTTCACACTCTAAAACCAGCCAATAAAATCCTTCAACAACTAAAAACACAATATCTAAAATCCAAACAGACCCAACTTCCGAAAAAGAAATACAGGGAGAGGCAAAGAAAGGGACTTCACCTGGCAGAGGCGGGCAGCAAGAGAGACAGCTTTCTTGGCAGCAGCAAGTTCTTTATTGTAAGACATTGAAGAGGATAATACTCTTGGAATTGAGGTTTTGCTTTTGGTTTTGTTAGAGAAAAATAAAAGGGGAGAGGAAACAAGAAAAGGGTTTTTCGTGATTGTGATTTCGGGTTTTGCAATAATGCTAACAAGATTCATGGACGTCCTTCCAATAAATCAAAACTTAGAAAAACGGAGTATAATTCTTTTTTATTTACTTATTTCTTATTCAATTGGTTATTCAACACAATAATTTATACATCAATCCAAAAAAAAAAAAGTTCTAGATAGTTTTACGTATGTATCTCTATCTCGATTTAAAAAATTCCAAAGAAATAAAATTCTTTAAAAATTAACGAAATCTATAAAACATGATGTCTTCACTTTATTATTTTAATATTCATTAACTAATTAGAAAGCTATGCTTCAGGAATTTAATAGTCTTTTCTACATGATAAATTAGTCATTATGAAAATCATTTGAGACATATTGGTTTTTGACTCTCTCTTTTTTTTTTCACAGCGTAATGACTACATCATTTTTTAATGCAAAATTTTGATAAAACTCTTTGCCTTCTCGACTTTTTTATTTTTTAATTTGCATAATAAAAATATTAAATTGCTCTTGGTATATAATTTATTTAACTTTGCTTCAAGGACATTTTTATATTTTTTTATAATTTTTTTTGATATATTCACATTAAACTAGGAGTATTTTTTTTAAATAAAAATATAATATTATTTAAAACAAAACATGTCGAGGCACGTGTGGTTTCCATGGTTGCTCGTATTCACCATCTATGCTCTTTGATTGGTGTGTGCCACCTCGTTTAGTGGTCAGAATTATATTTTCACCATGTCATTGGATATGACATCGCGTTTTTTTTTCTCAAGCTATGTATTATTTTTTTTAATTTAATTATTATTTTTTTGATTTTTTTTTGTTGAAGTGATTTTTATTTTTAATTTAACCTTCTAATTGAAATTTTTTTTAGTTGCCCTCTAATTTATTTTTTATTTTAATTTTTACCCTTATTTTTTTAATTATCGTTTTTTATTTTAAATCTTTTTATGTAATTGATTTTTTTTCCTGATTTCATCATTCAATGTTTGATTTGTTAGGGATTAAAATTTACTATTTTTTCATATATATATAGTGTTTCTAGTCTAATGATTTGAATCACGAGTTTGAAAGTTAACATAGATCAACATCTTTTGTTTTATTTTATTTTTTTTATTTATTGAATTATATGTATGCATAAATTTTTTTTTATTTAGAATTTTTTTTAATGTAAAATACACATAGAAAAAGCTGATATATTTAATTTTTTTATTAGAAAAAAGTATCTAACTTGTAACGAAGCGCACATCCCAAGTGTATCAGAAATTCAATTTGAACCATCTAGGTGGTGGCCCAGTGGTAAGAGTTTGGGACCAAGAGGTTTGCTCTCTCTGTGGTCTCAGGTTCGAGCCCTGTGGTTGCTTATATGATGGCCACTGGAAACTTACATGGTCGTTAACTTCAGGGCCCGTGAAATTAGTCGAGGTGCGTGCAAGCTGAACCGGACACCCACGTTAAACTAAAAAAAAAAAGAAATTCTCAATTTGGTGTCCTTGTTAATAATTTCCTTGTGAAGTATGCAATGCAACAATGTCTTTTGTCAAGAGAATTTAACGTTTCTTGTAAGCAAAATTTACAATAATTTAAGAAGTAAAGACTCAATTTAAGATTTTTGATAGGATGGTAACCCAATTGATATATATATATATAAACCAATAGATGAGGGACCAATTAATCGAGAAAAGGGTAATACGTTTGAGACTAATTCAAGGGAAGAAAACAACCAAGTATTTGTATATCTTTGAGATTCAACAAAGACGTTGGAAAAACTTCAACTAGTGGAAACATCTTTAACGCATCCATGCCATCTATTCATAATTCAAGGGAGGAATTTGACTTGTCTAGTTAGCTAATTGCGACATGGGATTTACTTGCCTAAAATAGACTTCTCTTCTACTTGGTTTAGCACCACATAAAAGAGCTTCCAACTGGGGCGGGCAGCCACCAAAGTTAACCGAATTACCTTCTCCTTCAGCCCTTTCCCTCCACCCCATCTTCCACTCTTTCCTCATTTTCACAGACATAACCGAAGCAACAGGCGTTCGTTCTTCTTCTTCTTTTCACTTGCATCTCTATCAAAACCAAAAACATCACTTTTCATCTCAAATCTCATGTCTCGCATGCTTGCTTATGTACAAAAGAAGTAATTACACAACATTGAGGATCGATGCATGATAAACACACCCCATAATAGTGGTAGTGGTGGTTTAAATATTCATACCTATCAAAGAAAGGTAGTGGCAGTGGACTTGACTACAACAGGAAGCTTTGGAGGAAGTTGGAACAGGCAAAATGGACAACCAGCTAATGGCCACAGCCAACAAGACGGTGGAAACAATAGTCTGCTATGCACCAACCATGATAACTACGAATGGTATATGGCAGGGTGATAATCCTTTAGATTACTCTCTCCCTCTTTTCATCTTGCAGTTAACTTTGGTCGTTGTCACCACTCGCTTGCTTGTTTACATCCTCAAACCACTTCGACAACCTCGTGTTATCTCGGAGATCTTGGTGAGTTTTATCTTCTATGATTCGTATAAAAGGGTAATTAACCTGTTTGCTTCAATGACGAGAAATTCCACCTGCTTCCGAAAACCTGCAATGAACATAACAGGGAATATGGTTTCAGTCCATGTTTATGCCGTCACCTATCAAGCATTAGTTATAACAAGATCATGAGATTACACCTTCGTCGTTTATATCATGTTCCAAACACCATGCAATTTGCTTAGTTTTGTAGAGGAAGTTATAGCAAGAACATTTTAATACGTAGGAAATTTCTTGCCTCCGATTCTAATAACAGTGGCAGTACAGTTACAGCAACAAACTTCATTCTAGAGAGTTTCTGTATCTGGTTCTATCTTATGCAACGATTTGTAGAATGCATGACATAATAACAAAGGACGCAAGTCATCAAGCCACAGTTTAGGATTTGTAGTTAACAACTGGAAATCTTTTGCGGAATCATACTTGCCGTCATTGTTTGTGAAAAAAGGGTCTAAGCTGGACAGTTGGGAAAAAACAATAATCTCATCTTCAAACCTGAATTCACTAGAAAAGATAGTATAAAAGGCATGAAAAGGGCCATTCTTTTGATGTCAAAGCCTCTCTTTTGCACCCGCTCTGTATTGTACCCTCACGTTCATATCATGCATCTGGCATATCAGATTTCTCGAAGAGACCCAAGACACTTGGTATGATCCTTCAAATGTAAGGTAAAGTGTAGAGAAAATAGAAGGTAACTGTGTTTCATGTGGGTACGAGTCTGGACCAAGTGGGAGCATGATAGCTAAAAGCTCATGAATTCTGTTACAAATTTCCTTTATTGTTGATCGATGTTTTGTCTACGTATCTACTAATAATATAGATGTCCTGTATAATGTTCACAGGGAGGAGTGATATTGGGCCCATCGGTACTTGGGCGCAGCAAAGCATTTGCCAACACTATATTCCCTCTACGAAGTGTGATGGTGCTAGAAACAATGGCAAATATGGGTCTCCTCTACTTCCTCTTCCTGGTTGGAGTAGAGATGGACATTTCAGTAATCAAAAGAACTGGGAAAAAAGCCATAGCCATAGCCATTGGGGGAATGATCTTTCCCTTCTTTATCGGCCTAGCGTTCTCTTTTGCTCTGCACAAGGATTCACAAAGCTTGAACCAAGGAACTTTCGTACTTTTCCTTGGTGTTGCCCTCTCTGTCACTGCATTCCCTGTACTTGCAAGAGTTCTGGCAGAGATTAAACTCATCAACACAGAGATTGGTAGGATTGCCATGTCTGCAGCTCTTATCAATGACATTTGTGCTTGGATTCTGTTAGCTTTAGCTATCACCTTGGCTGAGAATAAAAGTACTTCCTTGGCTACCCTGTGGGTGATACTTTCTAGTTTTACATTTGTTCTTATCTGTATCTATGTTATTCGACCAGTCATCTCATGGATGATTAGTTCAACTCCGGAGGGAGAAACCATCAGTGAGTTCTACATTTGTCTCATTCTCACTGGAGTAATGATCTCAGGATTCATTACAGATGCCATTGGAACACATTCTGTCTTTGGAGCTTTTGTATTTGGGCTGATTATTCCAAATGGACCTCTTGGAGTTACTCTGATAGAGAAGCTTGAAGACTTTGTTTCAGGGCTTCTGCTTCCTATCTTTTTTGCTATGAGTGGGCTCAAGACTGATATAGGGGCTATTAATGGAGTCGCAACATGGTTAATTCTAATACTAGTCATAATTGTTGGATTTGCTGGTAAAGTTGTCGGTACTGTGCTCGCTTCAATGCTCTACCAAATGCCTCTCCTTGAAGGGATTACTCTTGGTTTTCTCATGAACTCCAAAGGCCTTGTGGAAATGATTGTCCTCAATGTTGGCAGAGAACAGAAGGTAACAACTTTCAAGAATTTTTTTCCATTCGTTCTTCAAGTGTTTCCTCCTCTAATGTTCATGTAGAATCTACACGTGATGGGATTCACATGAATGTGAAAGAGGGAAGCACCGTACCAATCTCTCTTCCGTGTTCACACAGGCACATTACCACACTAATCTCTCGTCTGTGTGAACACAGGCACATTCACATGAATATGGCACATTGGAAGTGATATTGATAAAACACAGATGACTTGCAGGTCTTGGATGATGAGTCCTTTGCAATGATGGTGATTGTAGCAGTGATTATGACCGCAATCATCATCCCCTCTGTAACAGTCATATACAGGCCAGAGAAGAGGTTCCTGCCTTACACACGAAGAACAATTCAGAGGTCAAAACGAGATGCAGAGTTTAGGGCATTAGCATGCGTACACACTCCTCGCAACGTCCCAACAATCATTAACCTCTTGGAAGCCTCCCACCCAAATAAAAGGTCCCCCATGTGTGTCTACGTGGTCCACCTAGTTGAACTCACTGGTCGCGCCTCGGCCATGCTTATAGTTCATAATACTAGAAAATCTGGCCACCCAGCCCTCAACCGCACCCAAGCTCAATCTGATCACATCATCAACGCATTCGACAATTATGAACAAAATGCAGTCTGTGTCTCTGTGCAACCCCTGACTGCCATTTCCCCTTATTCCACCATGCATGTAGACATATGTAACTTGGCTGAGGACAAACGAGTTGCTTTAATTATCCTCCCTTTCCACAAACAGCAAACAGTTGATGGTGGAATGGAGGCCACCAACCCAGCTATCCGAATGGTGAACCAAAATGTATTAGCCAGTGCACCCTGCTCAGTTGGGATTCTCGTAGACAGAGGGCTAAGTGGGTCTACTCGTTTAGCCTCGAACCAGGCAGCTCACCATGTAGCTGTACTATACTTTGGGGGCCCAGATGACAGAGAGGCGCTATCATATGCATGGAGGATGTCTGAGCATCCAACAATTAACCTCACCGTGATGAGGTTCGTTCCAGGAGAGGATGCAAAAGCACTTGACAACCCTGGGATGCTCAGTGTGGAAACAGAAAATCTTAAAGAGAAGCAGCTTGATGAAGACCATGTTAACGAATTCAGGACCCAGACTGCTCATAATGGTTCTATATTTTACAATGAAATAGTGGTCAGCAATGGTGAGGAAACAGTGGCAGCAATAAGGTCAATGGACAATCATCACGACTTGTTCATAGTGGGTAGAGGACAAGGGATGATATCACCACTTACGGCAGGTCTTACTGATTGGAGTGAATGCCCAGAGCTTGGTGCGATTGGGGATTTGCTAGCATCATCAGATTTTGCAGCAACAGTTTCAGTTCTGGTGTTACAACAGTATGTGGGGTTAGAGCCAGATGGGGAGGAGTTAGGAACACCTGATAGCCCTGCTCAACCAGAGGAACCGTACAGCATTGTACAGATGGCAAATAGGTCAATGAGGCTCCCTGTGTTTAGCGCATAACCCCAAACACCACCATTCTTAGCAATGCATCACGGGTTTCTAAATGAAAGAGTCAGAAAATATAATCTGGATTATAGTTTGTGAAAACTCTGCCAGGTATAGTTTGAAAGTCTCTTACTTAGCCTTGAATTCAACTTTTAGCAAGTATTTACTCCTTACAACAGGATTTTTTCCTCTCATCACATCAGAAGTTTTCAATTGCGATTTCCAAATCCATATGAACTGATTCTAAATTAATCTTAAAGAAACACATTAAGAGCAAATCATTACAGAATGCGGAAGCAGGAAAACAAACAAAAGCTTAAAATGAGTGCAGCACCGCGGTTAGGTCTAATATTTGAAATTTATATGTACGCATCCATTGACTTTACACTATAGTAGTCATGTTGGCACTCATGAAATTATTAGCACAGAGTTTGATAAAGACCTTACAATGAAGTTGTTTGCAGCACAAAATTCTTCAGAGAGACTGTTCCGGAAAACATCTCAGAATTGCACCTACAAAGTGTGAATGTTTGAGGTAGATTTCATCTCACAATCACAAGTTTCATATAGCCCCACATGGATATCATCTCTTGAAGAACAGCTGTTGATGGAAAATCTTTCCCTATTTTTAATCCTTTGTAACATCTCAAACAGAATGGTTGTGTGAGGACCATGATTGAGAATTGTTTCATCATCTAGGAAGCCGCGAAAAATAATCAACTTGAACTTGGGACATCTATTCGAAATCTTAGTGAAGGACTGGTGAAATAGGGACATCTATTCGAAAAATAATCAAGATGTTCAGTTACATTCCAAATCATTGATTACGGTCTAATAATCATCTAGCTTTTAGTATCAAGCCGGTTGACCAAACTCTTACACTAAAATAGCTTGGCTAGGATAATTTATTCCATCAAGAAACAACATAGAAAATAAACAGCTAAAGGAAAGACAAGAATCTCTCTAAAATGTAATCTAAAGCTTCTTCCATGCTAAGAATTGCTCTTTTGTTGGACTGGAGTATAATATCTACAGCTTCTTTACCACAGCAGTACAGTTGTTGCCTTCAGCCAACAATTCTCCATTGTTTTCAATATCTCAATGGGCACTGAATTGAGATGATAGGGAATAGAAGATCAAAAGACAAGCAAATGCATTCTTCAGATAAATATTATCAAACATGTTGTCTGCAATAATGTCAAGAAGCCAGAAACAGAATTACCGTGTGAGATTTTGTTAGTAGTTTAATCATTAGTGTCTCCGGACAAGAAATAAAGAATTTTGGTTCTTTTGAAGGACTCTAAGAATATAGGCCTGTGATGGGCTGAATTTACTGGGCTCGGGCCCATTTTTGAGAAATCCAATTTTTTGCTAGGAAAATATAATATTAGTTGGTGGATAATTTTCCATACATATAATTTTTTCTATGCACACAAACTTTTTTTTATGCAGAAAAGACACTTTTTTCTATGTCAATGGCGCTTCCCATCACCAATATCTCCACCGATGATCACTAGTAAGCATAACACAGTATCTGGTGATCCAAATTCTTATGAAAATATTTTTCTTCTCCATGAAATAAGCTCAAGAACTGGAAGTATAAATGCACTCGATCACTAGGTAAGAGGCGGAACACACAAGTCCTAGCAAAAAATTATTAATCATTCAACAATTCTATAAATATTTCTAGAATCTCAAACAAACATCCAACAATTCCATGAATCACTAAGTACCATTCAATTTCTCCATGAACCACAAACAACCACCTAGCAATTTCTAGAACCATAAAAAAGCATCCAACTATTTCTAGAACATACGATTTCTCTTACATTCCCCTTGTATTTTTTTTTCTTTCATTTATTGTATTTTTTTCTCCTCCAACACTTTATTAACTTAATTAAGAATATGAGTGTTTCATCCGTCTATGATGCTCTTATAAGGCATACATTAGATTAAAAAAAACGATAAATACATGAAATATTATTTACTAAACTACAAAGCAGCACTGATCTTTCTTTTTATCTGATGGATTAACAATGACCTTTCACGTAATTGGCATTGAGCCATCGCCTAACACCCCCTACCTCCACTATAGCACCATAGCTAGCCTTAAGTGATCTATGGTGACTTCTGTGACGAATTTACCTATCAACATTAATTTATCATTAAATAATGATTAATGAAATTAATGAATAATTAACTCTCACGTAGTGGCATAATATCAAGCGCCACGTGGTTTATTTATTGCAGCTCTAAAACCACAAATGGGATGATATTAATAGATTGTTTTTTAATAAAGGAAAAGGGTACGTCTCGTTATTTTCAATATATATCTCTAGGTTAAAATTCACTATATATCATGATTAACTAATATTGCTGTCCTTGATTTTTATTCTTATTTTTTTTCAATCCAAAATGATGGATAACACAATGCTTTGGAGGTTGACATCTTCCCTTGTAAAATATTTTTCAATTAAAAATAAAAAAGTTAATTTCTTTTTGGAATACAAATTAATATTAACTTCTATATCTTTTTATATATTTTCTTACAAAAATAAGAATCACACCACCATATTGAGGTCCTGTAATATTGTAATAATCTAAATAGGTAGGTTTGCACGGACAGACATAAACCTGCAGGGCCTCAAATCGATTAATTAAAATTAATGCCTACCAATCTAGCCACCTCCTTCAATGGTTCTTAAATAATGTTGTGAGAATCATTTCTATATATATATATATATATACAGTTGAAATCCTTTAACAATCAATATATATATATATATATATATATATATATATATATATATATATAAAGACACACACACGCATGTGAGTTGGTGGCCCAGCACATGGCCTCTTTTTTTGAAGATATGAAATAAGAAATTATAATGTATATTAAAAAAAAATGCTTTTAATATTAATTTATAGAAGTTTTATAAAGTTATTTTTCTCGGTTTTCTTCTTAAATTTAATTTTTTATGGTTTTTCTGTGTAAGTTTTCTAGTATTGCATGATCGATTACATTGAAAACAAGCTCTAAGAATTTTAAAATATTATTCTTGCATTATAGATGTCAAAAACAAAATACTGTTGATCATCTTCTAGCTATGGATGAAAAAAAAATCT
>Ga0307510_10005806_pt1 | contig 14712 bp, 1 predicted proteins | sample 12_EM_MG_FD_207224 | JGI IMG/M metagenome (GOLD analysis project Ga0307510, IMG submission 207224) | Populus trichocarpa ectomycorrhiza microbial communities from riparian zone in the Pacific Northwest, United States - 12_EM | ecosystem: Host-associated > Plants > Roots > Unclassified | place...
TTTTGTTTTATTTTTTTTTCTATATATATATATATATATATATATATATATATATATATATATATATATATAAAGGTCCACTCCTTATAAACGGAAAAAAATATACAGTTATGGGCGGGCAGGCTTGCCTCAGCCCCCTCATTTGAGCTTTTTTTGTAACTTGTCTATGGCTATTGTTTTTGTTTTTATTGGCCCTTTGGTTGTTCCCTCTTCTCTGCCTTTTCTTCTTTTTCTTTTTTATTTTATTTTATTTTATTTTATTCTTTATTATTATTTTTTTATGAAATTTTATCATTTAGTATCATGTTGGATTTTTTATTTGCCCAGTTTTTTAGCTATTCTTTTTAATCTTATAATTTTTTTTTAATTCCATCCTTTAATGTGAATTTTTATTTAATTTTATTATTTAATATAGGATCGATGATAAATAAGTTTTTGTATTTTCTATCATCTAATAAAATACAAAATTATTTCAAACCAGTGAAATTCATAACCTAAATCACAAGTTTGGTAGGATGACTAATATTAACCTGATCTATATATATATTTTTTCTTTTGAACTTGTCTAGTTGACAAGGTCATATCAAAAAAACTCTTACATAATTTAAATTTAGACTCAGCTAAATGAGAAGTCAGATTATGACAAATAATTCTATATGGCTTGAATATTTTTTTAATAATTAAATTATTTTTAATATAACTCACAACATAGTGCTGCCTTAAAACTAGTTAACAAGAATTAAGTTAGTTTCTTTTTTTTTTTTTAGTTTAAGTAGTCGTGTAAAGACTGGCTTTAATTTATTTTTCCATATGAACAAATCATTTTACATAATTTCCTCTTCTGGAAATTCTTAGTGGTTTATATTCTTATAAATAAATAAATGAGAACATTATAAATTTTACTGCCCTTTTATCTGTATAGATATTGATCTTTGATGAATTTGTCTTTAAATACAATTTTGTACCTTTATACTTTCACGGATATCTTTGATTATGTTGTCTTTGACTGGAATTTTCATACCCATTATGCTCGCCACATGCCTAAGTTGAATTACTAATCATAACATCATTCTTTTCAGATAGTTTCAAATTAGTTAATCAATTTCGTGGCTTTTAGGTCTAAATCCTTGCACCATATATATGTCTATGGTGTAGATCCCATTTCCCAGTAGAAGATGCACTGTCTTGTTGAAATAGGCCGGTAGTATGAGGTTAGAGCGCCATAAAACCATGAAAACTCTAAGAAATACTAGGTCAACATAGCCTCCCGCACCCTCCTTGTATCGTGAAATCTGTAGCAAACAACCTGCATAGTTCACTTAATCAGCATTTCTGGGGAAGAACTAATACAGAAAACTTTTAGGCACGAGCTAATACAGAAAGCAAACTATAAGAAATACAAGGTCAACATTGCCTCCCGCACACTCCTTGTATCGTGAAATCTGTAGCAAACAACCTGCATAATCCCACTTAATCATCATTTCTGGGGAAGAACTAATGTTACCATGCAACCTCCTGCTATTTCTTTCTCCTCTCTCCAAAGGCTGTATATATTTGCATTTCAAGCTAGCGTGAGTAGTGCGCATAGAAAACACTTCCTCTGTAGCAATCAAACTCGACAGACGTCAAACTACCTACTATTCTACAGAATTGTATTGTCTTTAGATGGTTCTAATGTGTCAAAAATTGGTAGTATCTGTAAAGTAGAAGGTATGATATTAGCCTATTGCTCCTATATATGTTTTATGGCCTGTTTTGTTTAGAATTGACGTAGCCTGGGGATCCCTGATCATTACACCACTGTCGGCAATATTTCGGCATTAAACAATCCCAACAGCAATTCATTTTCCATAATTTAAAAAGAAGTCACTCCATTTTGCGATAAGACCGAGACAATGCACTTAAAATTCATGGAATAAGAAAAACAAGTCCTAATAAACACTAATTTGCTATTACAAAATTGAACAACGGTAAAAAAGTCTTTTAACCTTTGATTTGTATATTATAATGTCTAAAATACCCACAAAAGTTGAATTTTCTTAACTATAAAGATAGGGGCGTATTCATATTTTTTTTCTTCTTGGCATAGTGTAGTTACTAAAGTGTCATCGGAGTCAAATAATTTATAGCTAAGATTGACGGTTTTTTTGGTCTTTTTATCATGTTTTTTTTCGTTAATATTGTGTGGGGTTAGGGACACTTTGGTATTTGCATAAATTAATTTTTTTCTTAAAAGAAAAAAATTGCTGGCCTGCGTGAAAGGCGTCCATGCCCTTTGGACAACATGTGTGAAGTCTCCTAGTAGTCGAACACCACATTTTGAGGTAGCGTTCGATGCGTCTCGCTGCCCCCTTTAAGGTGGGGAGACGCATGCATGAGGTGTCTTCTATTGGCCAAACATCACATTTCAGGTTTGACCCTGAATGTTTTAATTTCTAATTTTGATTCTTGACTCTTTTATTAAATTTTAATTTCTTTTCAATTTCATCATTGGATCCATGATTTTATTTTTAATTTTTTCATATTTAGTCCTCATTCTTTTGATTTTGATTTTTGTTTTGGATTATTTTGTTAATTTGAATTTTCTTTTCAATTTTGCCATTCAATTCAGAATTTGATCATGTTTAAGGTTTGACCTTCAATGTTTTAATTTCTAATTATGATTCTTAACCCTTTTATTAAATTTTAATTTGTTTTTAATTTTATCATTTAATTATAATCTTGAATTTTTATTTTGGTGTCCTCCCACTATGTACACTTGTTCGGCCAAGAAGGATTGTGTGGAGAACTTGAATTGGTTGGTTAAATTGACTTTTAATTCATGTTGAAATGTGTCCATTAGATGCTAAATAAAGGAGCAATATATTAATTGCAAAGAAATGGAGAAAAACACATGCATTCCTTAGGAAAGGAGGTTTCAACCACATGCTAAGAAAAAATGGGATAGAATTTTTGATGTAATTGATGGTTGAATTATGTTTAGTTATGCTAAAAGTAACGAATAAAGTATGAATAAAGTGTGAATTATGATAAATTTGAACAAAACCATATATCCCTTTTTTTTCATAGTAAGTTCGGCCAAGACTAAAAAAAAATATAAATTAAAGGAATAAATTGTTGTATAAATTGTTATGGAATTTAAATAGTAATGTGTGTGGTTGATAAATTAATGATTGGGTGATGTGTGTGGAATTTTAAGAAACTTGAAAGAATTTCCTTGTCTTTCTTGTGTAGATTTGATTTTTGAACGAGTAAAAAGAATAATGGATTGAATTAATGTAGAATAAATGAAAATGTGTTTGGGATTTATAAATGAAAATGTGTAATGTATTATTAGATGTTAAGTGGAATGTGTAATGTATAAATCATATGCCAATCTGTTTGGGATTTATAAATGAAAATGTGTTTTCTTGGAAGGTAGATTCAATCAAAGTGGAATAAAGGAATAATAGATTGATTTGATCAAATTGATGAGAAAACTTTGCTTAAACGTGTAAATTGATGGGTTTTTTTTAGGAGTAAGGGATTTTATTAGAAAGAAAACTCATACCTCTTTTATAAGGGATGTTTGACCAATTTTTATAAATAAGAGAGAGAAGGAATAAGACTTAGGTGAAGAAAATGTTTGTAATGTTGCCTAGATAAAGTAAAATAGTATATTGAGAGATATGTTAATGAATAATATTTAAGCATGGAAAATCTATATATTGTCCTTACCATTGATTTGAGACTTGAATTTAAAATGAAATCTTCAATTGGATTCCCATAGTAATTGAATTGTATATGATGTATTGTTTTGTTGATATAGGAAAAGATCACGAGATCTAATCAGCAACAATATGTTTTTGTTCGAGTATAAGCATCAGGTAAGTGCTCTACATCGCAACTATTTATTCACTTATATGTTTTTAATGTCGAATAATTGTAATTTTTTTAAATAAGTTATGCCATTATATTCGTAACATGAACATTGAGAAGGTGAAAATTGACTAGTTAGGATCCCTTTTTTTAACTAAGTATGAAATCATAAAAAAATCACAAAAAATACAATGAATGAAATCATGGAGGAAATGTTTTTTCAAAACCTTCTTTAACGATTCATGTAACATTCCCTCCTTTAAAAAAAAAAAACCAATTATATAAATTGCATAGTTCATTGATGAAAGGGTGAGAAACTTAACAAAAAATATTTGTAATAACTATAATTACCTTATCTTTATTTTAATAGAATATCAATAATGATAAACATAAAAAAAATCGCATAGCAGGTTCACTTAAAATAATTATCAATATCATAAAAAAACCAAGAATCTCATTCAAAAACAAATATTAAATTGATTGATATCTAATGGAGTAACATCTCAAATATAATAATATTTATTCAATTATAATTAATTTTCATTATAAAACTTCAATATTTTTTTTTTAATTGTGAAGAGCATAAAAAAAAAGTGCCCACTAATATCATTAAAATTTATCATAATCCTACTCATAACAAATAAAAAAAAATATTAGCTATTTTATTTAAGTAAAATGAAAAAAAAAATATAAGACGGGCTGATGAAATTGCCGGCCCAACTTTTTTAAAAATTACCTAGTAGACAACATGTCGTACGTATTGGCAAATGGTGCCTTGTCTTCAACACTAGTCATCTCAAGTAACCATGAAGTTTTGGTTTTTGACTTCTAGGACAAAAAGAAAAAAAAACTTGAACCAATTTTTTACATGAATTAATATACATAAAAAAACACTATAAAAATCTTTATAAACTCAATTTTTTTTCTTTAAATTAGTGAAAACATGGTTTAAAAATAAAAAAAACAACTCGAATTTAAAAACACTCCTAAAGCTTGATTTACTTTTTTTTTTATGCAAGATAAGGGTAAAAAAAAAAACCTTAATAGAAGTACTTTCGTTGAATGAACCTATTGACACCTATATCGACTTTTTTGATCATTGGAATCGGACCAACCAATAGCTTTCTGTCTTTTATCTCACAATCTAATGACTTTCTCTTTCTTCTCTCCATTTTAGTGACTAAAATGTAACAAAAATAAGTTTTAGGATAAAAATGTTAAGGTAGAGAGGCACGTTTTTGACAATTAAAAAAAACCTTGCACTTTTTTCTCATGGTCAAATTAGTCGCTAAATCTTTTCTTTTGCAAACACTAAAACTATTTTTTTAAAAAATCAAGCATTAACCCAATAGTCAAAATATTATTTTATAAGCCACAAAATGATTTTGCTTTGCAAAATAGAAAATCATCCTGATGTTGAAATGGTTTTTTGACATCTCAATAATTTTATATAAAATAAATTAAAACAAATCACAAACTCAAATGCTAAGCCAATACAATGTCAAATAATAATTTTTTTAAAAAAATCAATAACCAAATTAAAAAAACAATTAAGAGGATTAAAAAAATTCATTATTGCAATCCACGTTACACACGGAGTCTTGGTGCATAATGAATTGCCGAGTGAATTCAGCACAACCTGTAGATTTCTTTTGAATTTGAATTAACATGCATATCACTATAGAAATATATCAGGTGAGGTCGTAAAAATGAAACGGTCTGGTATTTAAGGCTGGCTATTCAAGATTTATTGATAATCAAATGCATTTATAAAGGTTCTATATATGGTTGCATCCATAGGTTTCTTGGATGATCCTGGATCTCTTCTACACTTTTAATAATGAGAAAAATAAAACTTTTTGGGAATTTCAAGGTTGATATTGAGAAAATTGAAATATAGTAATCCAAAGGGAATATTGTTGAATTTATAAGGGCTAGATATAATTTTATTTTCCTTCTTTTTTCGTTTTCCTCGGATGGGTGAACATGTTTGCCTTATGCGAAGTGCCTTAGGGGAAACTTCCATGGGTGGGGAGGTGAAGCTAATAAAGTAAGCGATGCAGTCCATTTTTTTTTAAGGCCACCAGCAGAAGGGATGGAAGACTATGCTTGGAATATTCCACTTAACTATCTAAATTAGCAATGATACTCAACACCAAGTAAAAACACTTGTTAAAGACAATTCTCAGAGGATCAAGTACTCATTTCGTTGATGGAGCTAGCTAGCTAGTTTAAATACTTTCACTTGGGGCAATCCTCCAAGCACAGGAAAACAGAGAATGCAACTACTTCAAACTTTCATGACAAATTTAAATTAATTACTTGGACTATATAATTAAGCAATTAATATGTAATAGAAATAAACTTTTTGACTTAAAGATAGTACTCCTAATTATGCCTTAATGATCATCAAAATATTAATCCTTGAAAGCTTGATTACAGCACCAGACCAAAACCAATGTACAGTGTTATTTTTAAATTTGATCATCAATATATATATATATATATATGGTTGGGATGCATGGTGTTCAATCGAAATCAATGTGTGTGTGTGTGTGTGTTTCTCTTAAGATGAGCCATTTTCCATGAACAACCTTTAACATATATTGTTAGCATGCATTATGACGGAAAATCTAGAAAATAAAATTAAGACAAATCCTAGCTTTATGATTATGGATTTGCACGCTTGAACCTTCCTTAATTTCTTCTTAAAGATTTTCTGTTAGAAAAAAGGTAGAAATAGAATTGTGTATTAAATATAAGTATGGATAGAAAACGGCTTAATTTAAAACTCTCCCATCCTTTCTTGTCTTAATTCCTTGCTCTTGTAGTAGTGTGACTGCCACACGGTTACAACCCCGATGCTCATCACCCTTTGTATTTCATATATATCACCTCAATGTTAGCTCCTTCGTTTTGCCCTTGAATTCCTCTCCAACTGTAGATGCAGCCATTTATCGTAAATCAACATGGCACAGAGATATCAGTCAGGTTTTCTATTTTTATTTTCACCACTTGATGAAAATGTCTGTATTTGTCTCCGAGCAATGAGCACTTGAGTTTTAAGGCGACTGACATTCCAAGGCTGTGGCATATGCACATCTCATGAATATGTGCATAGATAAATTCATCGGACCCTTGGATAAATAGTTTGACATTATCACAGCTCGTAAGTAGGACAATTTTAATGCATAAAAATGAACGATGTCCTCTTTCACAGGGACAGCGCCGAAAGCTTTATAAATGGGCTCTTATTGGAAAGAAGGTTTCTCTCTCCCGCCAACTCCAATATGGCCACGGTAATAATTAGATTAGAGGGCTCAGCTTTACTCTTTTTGCTCGTTTAATTTTCCATGCGGTCTTAGTTTCTCTCTGTTTTTCTTCTTCTTCTTTTCCCTTTTTTTCATCATAAGAGAGGGTGCTTTGTTAATTTATATGTGCTTTGTCTGCAAGACATTTTATGGGTTTGAATCAATCGGCAAGTGCTATGATATTCTGTCAATGATGACAGAATCAGCACTTGTTTCATGCATGGAACCCCTGCGTTATTGTTAGGGATATCATCCTCCTCAATCTCCCCAACTTCATAGCTTTTCACCCTAGCTAGACACTTTTGTCAGCATTAATTGTTTGTTAGCAAACTCGACAAAAGGGAGCGAAAATAGATAAGACAGGATAGAAATCCAAACATGGGATGGAATAAATTTTGGCTTGTTTGATTTTTGTATGTATAAGATAATTAAGGTTGTCATCCTCCCACCTCGACCCGCCAATTGTCATGGAGAAAAAGGGTATAACTTCGAGCCTGCCTTCATGCAAACCAACAAAAAAAGAGAGTTGTCTCATAGTCCCTTCAAAGAAAATAAACAGTAAAATCACGATTGATTTAAGAAAACATATCTATATATCATAGATAAATCCCAAAAGGGCTAGTACTTTTCAATTTAACTTTGTCCATGTATATATTATATTCTGTCCCCGGCCCTTCCAAAAAACAAACATTTTTTTTACAAATTAAAATATATACCCATTTCGATCTTAATACATAATAGCTAGATACAATTAAAAAATCCATTAAGATGCTAATCATTTTATTTAGTAATTACTCATAATCACATCTTCTTTTCTTTTTCCATTTCAGCACACCGAGAATGAATCGTGCTACTCGGTTGAGAATCCTAGCTGCCTTATCGTGGAGATGGGTGAACTAAGCCTCGAATCTCCAAACTTTGAGATGATGAATGACGAGGAGGCAGCAACAAATATTGTAGAAGCAGCAGCAACCTCTAGCAAGAAGGGCATTTTCGAGAGATGGGCTAATGCATTGGTGATGGTGCCTTTCACCATCTTAACAAATCTCTTTGCTGCCTTCTGCACAGTCAATAGCAGCAACTCTTTTGGCCTCGCCCCTTTTAGTTTCCATTCACTGGTCTTCATCGTGATGCTCAATTTCTATACCTCAATCATAGGAATTGTTCTATGGCAAGTGTTTCCAATGGTGGCAAGAGGATTTCACCTAATGGCATTTCTATGCGCCTTGCTTTCACTTACCATTCTCTTTGGTGCAGTTCTTCCAATCCATCTCAATGGCGCGCCCTGGATTTGTATGGCACTTGTGGTGCTCGTAGTTTTTGTCCTGCTTCTCCACAACCTCTCCCCTTATCCTTAGAAATCTTACGTCTTCAATGGAATGGATGACAAATAAGAGCAGTTTGGAACTATGAGTTAGAGGAAGAGTCAAATGTCGATTGAGTTTGAAGGTTGCTAGTTGGTTCTCGCCGAAATGTGCTATGGCAATATATATATATATACACTTATCCTAGTCAGACATTACCTTATGTGCTTTTAATTGATTGATTAGTACTTCGATGTCTATCAATCTTCCAACCATTCCACAAAAATAAAATAATAATAATAATAATACTATCAATGATGGAAGGAAAAAAAGAAGAAAAAAGGTTGTCGTTTATACGTGTAGTCTACAATGTATTGCTATTGCCTTTTGTCTAATTGTCTCTGCACTTTTTTTTTTATATATATAATACAGAATAGTATTCCATTAGTACTAGAAGTAAATACAAATATAATGCTATTTTTCACACAACAATCGTAAAATAGATAACATCAGTAAGGAATAATTTTTTCTGTTTTAAAGTTTCTTTTGACAACAATGACAAAAGTTGGCCTTCCTGATAGTGTAAATATATAGTCATTCCATCAATTCGAATGTTAAAATCAACTCTCTGAATCCCCAAACTTCGGTTATCTTTGCCCAAACTTATATACCTCACGTTTATAGATAAGCTGAAATCATACCATAAATTAATTGATGAAAGAAAAAATCACAATACCATATTTTATTTATTGAAGATCCAAATGGGCCAACTATTCATAAATCAATTCACAAACCCTTTGAAAAAAAATCCTAACATATAGGCAAATGAACTCTTAATAAAAGAAAAATTGTTATAAATAGGAATTAAAACTCTTAATAGTTGAATTTAAATTTCAGATGAGATAAAGTGATAAAAAAAATCAATACGTGAATTGTTAACTTATGACAAATCATGTAAACTTCCTGATTGGGTGAAGTAATTATTTTAAAGAAAGAATTTTTATAATCTTAGGGTGAAAACATTTACAATATCAAGCATATCTCTCAATCCCATAATCAGATTGAATTGAAATCTTATAAGGAGTCTTCTAACATATTTTTTTTATTTTAAATTAAAATTTTGGATATGTAGTGAACCATAGGATGTTCCATAACTTCACCGCTGGGATTGATCCGAATTTGAATATACGTAGAGTTATAGCTATTTGAATATACTATTTTTAAACTCACTAGTTTATTATTGCAACTCGCTAAGTCACTATTCCAACTTAGTGGACAATATGAAAAAGAAAAAAAAAACTAAAGAAAATTCATGTCTCCCATCCATGAAAGTTTTCGTCAAGTGTTGAAATAAGAGAGTTTGGATTGCTTAATTTAAATTGATGTAGAAATTATGTTTGATTGTGTTACATATCATGTTGTGAGATTTCATATGAAGAACGTTGTATGAAATTTAGAAAGAGTTTAATGAAACTGAATACTAATTGGATATATGTTGCTCTTTGTTTTATAGGTTGATAAGTATGTCAAATGAGTGCGTAAAGTGAGATGTTTAATGAAGAAAAATTTTAAAAGATGCAAAAGCTTACTTGGCTAAAATTATGAATATGGTATAGAGAATGACTAGATTGAAAAGGGTAGCATGGACTATGTCAAACTTGTCTTGAACAGTTTTATAGAATTCATCGATAAAAATTGAGTTATTTAGATATTAAGAATCGTTAATGAAAATTGAGTCATTAGAACATTAAATGTTAGTGTAAAAAGATGCTAATGTAAATAAATTGAAATGAAAAATAGTATATCCATGAACTTGTTTACGAAAGTATTTGATTACATGAATTAGTAAATATGGAGAATGTATTAGAAAGGTTTAAATATTAATTTGGAATGTTCTATTGAAATGTAGAAGAAGTGTTCGAAGTGGGACCTGACTTGTCAGAAACATGTATAGTAGGATTTCAAGGTAAGGGTCGCCCTTTACTTCTTTAATTATGTATTTTGTACTACTATGTATCATGAGAGAATATTGCCTACATGCATGAGAAAAAAAGGTTATGTGAATATTGGCTCCTGGTATAAAAAATATGGTTATTTTAATATTGCCTATGATAGGAAAAGTATTATTATTATTATGTGAATGTTACCGACAACATAAGAAAAATATTATTATGTGAACACGCCTATGGAGTTAGGAAACTAATATGTATATATATGGGTTGTGATCAACTACAACAATGGACATCCATATGTAAATCAAAATTGACGCAACAACAATAGTGGATTTAGAAGGTAATAAATAAATTAATCATCTGTAAAATTAAAGACTGGTAAGTTAATTAATACTTAGTTGACCATGTTGATGGGACTAAAGTGAAAGAAATGAGTACTTAGCCAACCATGTTAATAGGACTAAGGCTAAGGAGTCAATATTCAGTCGGTTGTGTTAATAGGACTATGGTTATGACACCTAACCTATTTACCAATAAGTTAAATAATTTAATTGTGTTTGTCACTTGTTTAAATGTTTGATGTCTTGAAGTGAGATAAAAATAAAGGAAAGAAAACTAAGGATGGGAATAAATTGGACAATCAATTAAAATTACTTGCTTAGTTATACCAGTGTGTGGATACTAATGATATCAGCGTAGTTGATATCGACATTGAATAGTCATCCAGGTGTGTGGATGTTAATAATATTAGTGTGGTTGGTATCGACATTGATTAGTCATCCAAGTGGGTGTATACTAATGATATTAGCGGGGCTGCTACTTATATTGATTAGTTGTCCATGCAACTATCAATGTGGTTGATATTGATATTGATTAGCCATCTAAGCGTGTGGATACTAATGACATCAACATGGATGATATCAGTATGGATTAGTCATCCGAGTATGTTGATGCTAATGATATTAGCATGGCTAATATCAATATTGATTAGTTATTCATGTGGGTGGATACTAATAATACCAACGTGGTTGTTATCAATATTAATTAGTTGTACATATGACTATAAAGACTAATGATATCATTTCTATTTGTATCGACATTGGTTTTTCATTTATGTATACGAAAGCTAAGGGTTTGGATACTAAGGAAATAATTATAAATGGAATTCTTGAGTATCAAAGATAGAAAGCCAACTTTCAAGGTACACGACAAAAAAAAAGGATTGTTGATGTTGGCTATATACATGTGATGATTGTATGTTGTATGAATAATCATTAGATATAAATGTGTTATATATATATATATATATATATATAATTGATGAGATATAGAAATTGTGGGGTAGGCCTGGGTATTGGAAAGTTGATGTGAAAAGTTGGGATTGGTTTGGATTTGATTTTTAAAGAGGTTTGTTATACTTTGTTATAGGAAGAAAATCTTGGGGATCTCTATATTTAAAGGAAACTCAGCTGAAATTTTATTATTATGGAAACAATAAATGAATGATTAAATTAATTTTATGCATGGATTACCAGTGTAAGGACAGTAGAACAAAAATGAATTTACCCCTAAATTCCATGTACAAGACAATTTGAAAGATGAAAATTGTACAAAAGTATGGGGTAATACATTATTATGTTATTATGTAATCGTTTTGAGACTACTTAACCATTGAATTGTTATGAAAATGTTGAGATCATCCTTAGAATATGGATGGAGTTTTTTTTCTGATTTAAGGAGTGTTAATTGACTGGTGATATGCATCAGGCGATCCATGTGATGATATTACTACATCTTGGTGTTATGCAGGAAATTAAGGAATAAGTTTTGGTTAGAGTTCCAACTCTACTGAAAATTCTTGAAGTTAGGCAATCCTTTCTTAAATGAAAGCAAAGAAAATGAAAGAAAAAGAGTAGAGGATTTTAACAAGATAAATGGTATGAGTAAATGTGTAAGGAAACTCAGTATGGAAGTTGTAAAATGAACCCAATGAATTAAAAGATGTATGGTGAAGTAGCATTGAAAAAAGTTGCAGTTAGTTTTTGGAAATTCAAAAGTGGTTAGGAGATGCGTAAAAGGATGAAAAGAGAATTTGTCAACAGTTGATGTATTTTTTTTTTTTTTTTTATCATTTTCTCTCTACTCCCCAGTAAATGCAGGTTTGTCTCTTTTTTTATTATTATTTCAAATCTATTTTGTCGTACATATACTTTTCAATTTCGTACCTTTTTTTTAATTTTTATTTTTTTCCCTAGCCTTTTTATCAAGGTTTTGGTTGTTTTCAATTTCATTATTTAATCCAAGTTTGTTGTGTTTTGTGTTTTTTTTTTCTAATTTGGTTACTTTGATTTTTTTTTAACCCTCTAATTAAAGAATTGTTCTTGCCTTGTAATTTATTTTTTTTAATTTTCAACCTTATTATTTTAATTACTATTTTTTTATTTTACATTATTTTGTGTAATTGGTTTTTTTTTTTCAATTTCATCCTTCAGCGTTTAATTTGTTGAGGATTGGATTACTCAGTTTTCTCATGTATGGTGCTTTAAGTGTAATGATCTATGTCATGAGTTTTAAATGTTGTCTATGGCATAGCTTTTAAAACCGACCTGGAGGTCAACCTAAGCCAAGTTTCGGGTCACGGGTCAAATGGGCTGACCCAGGTTAGGTTAGTTGACTTGTGTCAACCCATTTTTTATAAACATATAAAAAAGACATTAGTTTGAAAAAAAATAGAAAAAAGAGGCCAAAGGACTTTGAATAGGTTTCTATGCCTTATTGGGTTGGGAGTCAACCTCATTTTTTAATTGGATCATACCGGGTCAATCCTTCTATTTTTGTTGGAACTCGACTCGTCTGAGGCTCAGATCATTTAGGTCACGAGTCAAACTATTGGATCGAGATTGCTATTTTTATTGTAGATTCTTTCGTTTTATTGATTTTTTTCCGGATTACATCTTTTGGCATTTGATTTATTGGGGAGTGGACTTCTCTGTTTTTTTATGTATGATACTTCAGTTCTAATGACCTGTGTCATAGGTTTTAAAAGTTATTTATCATATATTTTCAAACCAGGCCTGGGGATCAACCCGAAGCAACTCACGAGTCAAGTTGGTTGACTTGGATTAACACGGATCAGGTGGGTTGACTCGGGTCAAGCCCTTTTTTATTTTATAAATATGTAAAAATGACATTGTTCCTCTCTAAAAAAGAAAAAAGTTCAATAGGTTTTGACTTGATCTTTCTAAGGCTAATTGGCTCGTCAGGTTATAACTCGAGTTATCATATTTTTGTTTTTTTTTTTAAACGCACTTGTGGCGCTAAAACATTTGATGATAAATTACCATGGATCTGCAACATAGCCCCTTGTCTAGTATGACCTAGATGACAATGTTTTTTATTATAGTTGTTGAGGTTTTTTTTTCTTTACTGGAATAAACTATTTTGTTGTTGTTTTTTTTTAGCAATGGTCATGGAAATTTTAATGACTTCATATTATTTTAAATATCAATCAAATTATTTTGTTCTACTAAAAATACAACTTTTAAAGAACATATAAACATTCCAATAAACAAAAATAAAAGTATAAACACTTACAAAAAAATAAACTAAAAGGTCTATTCATATTTAGCAAACATGACATCTTGTCATTTCGACCCGAAGACCATGTCATCATAAAATAGTTGGATCCATAGTTGTAAAACTCAACTTAGAAATGGACTAGGGTAAGGCTCGGGTTATAGATTTAGAGGTCACCCTAGACCAACTAAAAAAAACTATAAACAATGTTATTTTGAATAAAAAAATTCAGTGGGTTACGGATCGAGTCTTTCCCGGGTTAACTAGATTTTTTAATATGATCAATTCTTCTTCTATTTTTTATTCAACTCAGACTGTTCCAGGCCTTAGATCGACCAGACCGGCCCTAGTTTTATAACCAAAGATGGAACTCAATCAAACACTTGATTAAAAGAAATTATAATATGATTTCATGTATTTGAATTGCAAAAATAAAAACAAAGATATTCAAATAAAAAAAATAAGAAATTCATGAATCCATGCACACTTGCTTCATTGTTTAGAAGTCTTCACACTACTTTAATGGCATTTGGATACATAGATTTCCCTTTCCTTTTTTTTTCAAGATAATATATCTAGTTTCTTTTTTTCCAAGTACTTTATGACAAATTTTCAAATATTAAGAAGATCTTCCAATCCATTTATTGTTAGCTTCTTATATGACATATGGCTTTTGTTTTGTTTTTTTTTTTCTTTTGTAAATTGTTATTA
>Ga0307510_10005807_pt1 | contig 14711 bp, 15 predicted proteins | sample 12_EM_MG_FD_207224 | JGI IMG/M metagenome (GOLD analysis project Ga0307510, IMG submission 207224) | Populus trichocarpa ectomycorrhiza microbial communities from riparian zone in the Pacific Northwest, United States - 12_EM | ecosystem: Host-associated > Plants > Roots > Unclassified | place...
ACTCGTGAGCCGCAAGTCGAGTCGAGTTGCGGTTTCAGAGTGAAAAGCGGCGGTCGGTCAAGCCGCATCTGGGAAAAACCGTGGCTTAGTAAGCCAACTTGTGGTTAACCGAGTTGCGGCAATACTAATGACTAAGGAATAATACTACTAGTACCTGTACTAGTAATGACGGAAAACAAGTACAGTAGTTAGTAGGAATGACAAATAACTAGGAGAGAGATCCTAGTTATGAGCTGGCGAACTAAAGATAGCAGAAGACAAGTACAACGGTCCTAGAAATGAGCTGGCGCTCCTAGGATGACAAGAAGATGGTCAAGTAAGCAAGAAAGGAGTCAAGTGATATATCAAGTAAGCAGTCACGTGATGGGAAAAGATTGATAATTATAGAAAAGAAAATTAGCCCATGGAACGTAACATGACACTCCTCCTATGGTGGTTGTTACCACACGACCCTAAGCCTCCCACTGATAAAGGTCATCGTCATAGTTGGCACAAGCCAACTCCAACTTGTAACACAAAGTAGGGGATGCCATAGCAGCGCACCTATCCCCAAAGTTGGGGTGAATGGTGGGGACAGCACAGAACTCAGTGTCGCACTGCTCGTGGGGAATGGGGCAGTCACTGTGCATGTGCTGGGTACTAAGACACCAACGGCATGTTTTCCAGAGGGGGCACTCCTCCTTGACGTGATTGGGGCATGACTCATTGCATTTGAGGCAATAGGGGAACTTGGGTTTGCCTCCTCGACGCTGCTTGCCTAAGATGGCACGGCACTTGAGACTGTCTTCTCCCTCCTTGACATTGGGTGGCCCTTGAGCAGCGAAGATGCAGGGAATATGAATGACGTTAGTAGAGGGAGGGCAAATGCGGTTAAGATGGGGGGTAAGTCAGGTGCAAATGGCAGCATAGGTGAGATGGCGCTCTACCATGCTGAGCTTGCTTTGGGTGTTTTCTTCCCTTCTGTCAAGCTTGACTCGCTGACGCTTTACTGCCTTGAGTTCACTCTGGTGTGCTTGATACCTATAAACGTCAGTGACAACACCAGGGTCTTTGAGGTCTATGATGGCGTTGTCGATAAGGAGTCGGGAGGTGGAAGAAGGGTGGAAGATGTTGAGGTCGTAATCCTTGACCCCAGGGCGATTGAAATTGGGGGAAGGGTGTGCACGTGTGTGAAGGGGAATGGAGTACTCGGGATCCCCTCGCTTGCGGACCCCTACGATGTGAGTGTCAACTCCAACCTGCCTAAAGGTGATGTATCATGCAATCTCGTCTTGTCCGTACTCATTAAGGAAAACGAGAGGGTACTGCCGTGTATCACTGCGGTCGTACTCACTCCACCCAGCTCCTGGATGGTTTGGGTCATTAAGTTGTTCAGTGAGCTGGGGAATATTGGGGATGGGACTAGGAGTGGAGGAGAGAGAGATAGTGGGGTTATACATAGCAAATCTGACTGGTTTGTCGCTTTGAACATTGTCGTCCAACATGTAACCTTCAATTTTGTCAAGGACCTGGGGGATGAGAAAAAGATGTTTGACGGCGGTATAGTCACGGAAAGTGGTGGTAAAGACTTTGTCATTGAGCTCAGTGTTCCCTAAGATATTAATTGCTGGGAGGAGATCCTCTGTCCAAGCTGAAAGAGCCCCAGTTATATGTTCCTGAGCCTCCATGTACTTCAACAAGGCCCTACATTGCTTTCTCACATGGCAAACCATTGCTGAAGAGGGGATCTGCCCTGCTAGTGTGAGTATTTCGCTGTTGGGGAGGGTGTCCACAACTATGTTTGAGTGGATACTGGATGGCTGGGGTGATAGAGGGCGATGGTGCTGGTGTTGGAGTAACGGGGTTGGGGGTAGGGTCAACAGGGGGGAGGGGGATGGTGCTCAAGCCGTATTGTCCTCGCTCTGATGGGAGATACGTGGTGGGATTGGGATAGGGGATGGTGAAGTGTGGCCAAGTGTGGGGGTGGGGAAGGACAGTGGTTGACCTTGTGATGTGCCCGGGAAGCTGCTCAAAGCTATCCTCAGATTGGAGTAAATATCAGTCACCATAGCAGCGACCCCTAGTCCAGCAATGGTAGGTAGATCCAGTGACTGGGACGATCGTGGAGAAAAGGGTAATGTCTCCGTTACCATAGATGGACTGCTGTATATGGACTGTGGTACCTCCTGATCTGACGTAGACATAGCTGAGGTGTGCTGGCTGAGTGAAGTCGATGGGCATTCAGCGGTGGTAGGGGCAATAGTGCTCCTTACAAAAATGGGAGTGTTCAAGGGTGTGAGCATGAGTGGGGTGGATTGTTCTGTACAGCGACGAAGTCTTCTGGGCAGCTGGGGTGAAGACGTGGAACTTATGGCTGGGCCAGATGGTAAGGTCTCTGAAGAGGTGACGGAACGAATTGAAAGGGGGGTTGATAGTGAAGGTGTAGAATGCCTGGTTGGACGTGCTGGGGGTGACTCGTCAAGGGGAAGGGTTCTTATACTGCTTGAGGTACTTTGAAAGTCCGATAATAACTCCGGAGCGTGGAGATCCTTGGCGTTAACCCATGAATCATAAGCTGGCAAATAGTCCTTCCAGCGCACAAGGTATTGCTTCTTCTTCCAATGGCCAAAAGACCTCTCTTTGAGAATCTTCTGAATTTCCCATTCTGGTTCACCGTCTAGTATTTCTGGTGGAGGTTCCAGAAAGTTCGGTCCATGTTGGTCAGTTTCTTTGTAGGGTGTGAGAAGGGAAGCATGAAAGACGTCATGGATTTTCCAGGTGGAAGGGAGTTTGAGTTTGTAAGTGACTTTTGATATCTGGGAGACTACCTTAAAAGGTCCGTATCTCCTTGGGGAAAGCTTGGGCATGATGTTGCTGGGTAATTTTAGATTTGTTCCTTCTAGCCAGACCTTTGATCCCATGGGGAATGGTGTGAACCGCGGACGTTCTTTGATCCAGGATTCTTGCACTTTACGTTGGGCCTCTTGGGCGGCTTTCCTGGCTTCTTCAATGGATGAGAGTCGTTCTTCTAGGGATGGAATGGTGGTTTTTCTGGTGGGTTGGTGTACTTGGGGGGTGTATCCGATAAGCAAATCGTATGGGGTTTTCTTGGTAGTTGCAGATGGCCATGAGTTTTTGGTATATTGAGCGAGCTGGAGCCATGCGTGCCAGTTGTTCTGTTGTGTTCCACAGAATACTTGGAGATATTGTTCTAAGGTTTGATTGGTTCTTTCACTTGCCCCATCGGTTTGAGGGTGATATGCCGTGCTGATGTTCTGATGGATGTTAAGAATTCGACAGAGTTCTGTTGAGAATTTCGAGATGAAGCAGACGTCATGGTCTGAGATGATTTTATGGGGAATGCTGTAGTGGGGAATGACGTGATTGAGGTAGAGTAATGCGACTCCTTCTGAGTCAATGGTCTTGTGACAGGGAATGAAGATGGACGCTTTGGAGCAATCGGTGTCCGTGATCATGAGAATGGTGTCAAAACCACCTGACTGTGGGAGTTTAGTGATGAAATCCATTGCAATGGTCTCAAAAGGTCGCGCGTTGTCTGCGGGAGTGATGGGAAACATGGGTGGATGGGTAGGATGGGTGTTGACTTTGGTCATTTGGCAAGTAGCGCATCCTTTGATGTATTTAGTGACGAAGAATTTCATGTTGGGCCACCAGTAATAGGGTGTGATTAATTGGAGGGTTTTGGTAATCCCAGGATGCCCGGCGGTCATGTGGTCGTGAAAAAGGGAAATTACTCCCCTTCTAAGGCTGTTGTCTGCCACGACAACCAGGGTGGTCCTGTGATACCAGTGAGTGCCATCAAGTAGGGATAGATTATGTAATGGTGCCCATTGCTTGAGTTTTGGTTGATCAGGGTATTGTGCTAGTTTGACCTTGCTATCCAGGTTATCGCCGATGCTATCCATATCAAACACACAAATTGTGGTGTGGTTTTTACAGAAATATTTGTCAGGCCAGACAGTGATGTCTTCATTGGCAGGGTTTATTCCTTCATAGTTGGGTCATCTGGATAGGGCATCTGCACAGTTTGTTGCACCAGGTTTATATTCCAGAATTATGTTGTATTGTTCCCTTTCTGGTAGATAACCAGCGACTCGTGGACCAATCTTTCTGGGGTCCCTGTAGTATCGGAGGTTGTTGTGGTCTGTGAATACCAAAACTGGGGTTGCTGTTCCTTTGAGTAGGTGGGACCAGCATCATAGACCACACATAACTCCTAGAAATTCACGATTATATATGGGATAGTTTTGTTCGGTTGTGGTGAATTTCTGGGAATGGAATCCTACTGGTCTTCGTGGGCCTAATTTCTCTGTACCGTCAGCATGTTTGGTTGGGGGGTTGCGTTGATAGAGTATTGCCCCTGTGCCAATTTGTGATGCATCTGTTTCAAGTTCAAATTGGTGACTTGGGTCTGGTTTGACAAGTACTGGGGCATTGGTGATAAGGGTGATAAGTTTCTCTTGTGCGTCTTTCTGTTCTTGACCCCATTCAAATGGTACGGTTTTCCCAGTGAGTTTGGTGAGTGGTGCGGCAATAATGGAAAAGTTTGCACAAAACATGCAATGATAGCTGGCAACTTGTAGGAATCCTTGAACTTGGTGTTGGTCTTTGAGTTCCCTTGGGTAATCCCTGAGACCTGCAACTTTAGCTGGATCAATAGTGGCTCCGTCTTTAGATATTCTGACACCCAAGAAATCCATTTGGGGTTGCATGAAGACCGATTTTGATAGTTTGAGGTGGAGTCCATGGCGTGCAAGGAGGTTGAATAGGTAGTGGATGATTTCGATGTGGAGTGCTATATCTTTGAGTAATGTGCCAAGACCACAGTCGTCCATGTAGTTTTGTATCATATGTCGGATATCATGGATACCTTTTTGTTCGAAGTGCTTGTATAATTCTTCCAGTATACCATTCATGAAGCATTGAAAACTGGCAGGGGAGTTTGACATTCCAAAGAACATAACTTTTGGTTCAAAGAGACCTCAGCGTGTTTTGAATGCAGCTTTCCATTGGTCGCCTTCTTGGATGCGGATATTGTTGTAGCCCCAACAAATGTCAAATTTACTGAATAATTCCATTCCTTGCAGGTTTTCAATGCATTGCTTGAGATTTGGGAGTGGGGTGACATCCTTTCAAGTGACATTGTTGAGGGGGCGGTAGTCAATAATATATCGTTTCTCTTTTGAGTCTTTCTTTGGGACCATGAATGTGGAAAATCCATATGGGGAGTCCAAGGGTGCGATATATCCTTTGGCCAGGTTTTCATCCAAGAATTTGTCTTCTGCTTCTTGTTCATTTCGTGATAATGGATAGACTTTACAATTGAAGCGGGTAGGGGCAGTGTCTAGGAGTACAATTTTGTGGTCTCCTTCGCCCCAAGTTGGTGGGAATTTGTTTGCCTCTTCATCTGAAAATAGTGCCGTATGACATTTGAATTCTTCAGGGAGTTTTACTTCCTCCTTCCCATGTTCTGATGCGTACTTACAGTATGGGCCATTTCTACTGCTGTATGGATGCGGTTGACTTCCACTGGGCCTCCCCTCATTTCTGAAGGGGTTACTCCCATCCATGGAGCGCACCCAGTTTGTTGTGCTTCTAGTATGAGATCTTCGTTTGCTGGTGCTTTGTTTTTGATCCATGTTTTAGCATGTTGAAGGGTTCCAAGAAGTAGGGTTTCCATGTGGATTGCGGGTCCCCTTAGCATGCCGTTAGCCCAGTTGATATCTGGTTGAAATTCCCTGAACCATGGGTATCCCAGATGAACCTATCGTGTCCAAGGTTGGTAACAAAGAAACATTGTCATGTTTTCTTGTTTCCTTTGGTGACTAGTAGATCGCAAGCATGAGTAATAATACCATGTCGATTGAGGGTTCTGTCGACGTTGTAAACGGGTCGGTTATAGGGGAGTTTCTTGGTTCCTAGGTGTAGACGAGCAACCATAGTATGGTTGATAAAATTTTCAGTAGCTCCAGTGTCCAGTAATGCGATTTCTTCTGCCTTCCCTCGATAGTGTGATAGCAAAATTTTGACTTGTATTGAATTCGATTTGTTTACAAACACACTATCAAGACAGAATGCCCTAACTATGGCAGCTAGTTTTGGGCTTTGGTAAAATCCTTTGGCATAAGTGATTCGACAATGCTCAGCTTGGTATCTTCATCAAGCAAGCCCATGTTGTCTTTCAAGAAGTTGGAAATATCTCCAGGGGTCATGTCTGGTGCAACAGGTGCAGCGCAATTGGTGGTGGGTTCACTTTTCCTAGGATAATCAGTGGACCTGCTATTGCCAGGACTGTTATTAGTCCCGCTTTCATAGTTGCGTCGGTCCACTTGTTTCTTGTGGCAGTCCTTGGCACAGTGTCCTTGGATTTTGCAATAGAAGCATTGATTTCCTGCCATTAACTTGTTTTTCTTTGCTTCGGAGTGTTGTATGCCTCTGCCAGTTTTGGCAGCATCAACATCCATGTGGTATCCTCCTTGAGAGGTGGTGCGGCGTCCTGGTCCATTGGTATGTCCTCCGCAAGGGTTTCCTCCTCAGTTTGGATTGATTCCGAATGCTCTATATATTGCCTGTCGCTGTGGGTTGATTGGTTTAGTATACTGCATGCTGGTTTTCCATTTGAGATGCTGTTTTCTGGTTTCCGTTTCCCATTTCTTGAAAGTCCAGCCAGGGTCAGCGCTAACGTCATATCCAGGGAGTTGGATAACTGATCGAGTGAGTGGTCCTGCTAGGGCATTTTTCAAGAGTTCGATGGTGCCACAATCATTGAGTGCTACGTTAGCATCTCTGGCTAGTCTTTTGAAGTTGGCGAAAAATTCGTCTAGGCTTTCCTTCTGGTGAAGTTTGATTAGCGCTTGGTACGCTTCTTCTCTGAGGTTTGTATTGGTGTATGCTTGTTTGAAACTTTCTATGAAGTTGTCCCAGAGTGTTTCATCTGTTTCTTGGGTTCCATCATCTATTTCTTCGATGAGTTTGTCAAGCTGTTCCTCCTTCCAAGAGTCTACTTGTGGTCCGCTCATGTAGGAAAGGAGGGCGGTGACGCGTGAGTAAGGCTTCCTCATAGTGTCGTTATGTTTGTTGGTCAACCTCCAGAGGTAGAAGGCGGTTAGGAGGGTTCTGCTTTTGGATCTGTCTCCATCAAAGATAGGTGGAGGATTTCCTTTGAGTGCGCCATTGGTGTTATGGTTGATGACATTAATATTGGGTTGCAGTTGACCTTCTGGTCCTGCAATAGTGGTGTTGATTTGTTCTGCCATTGTGGTTTGAATGGATAACTGGGGGTGAACAGCACCTGCTGGAGTGGTGTCAAGAGGAATAGGAATTCCTTGGTGAACTGCTGCTTCAATTTGGGGAAGGATAGGTACTTGTTCTGTGAATGGGTGACTTCCTTGGAGGGTTGCAATGTGATAGACTCCTCCTGCAAGGATTTCTTCTTCTGGTTGCTTGATGGCGGTATGAAGTGTTGGGCTGGAGTGTTCTGGGCTGATATAATGTGGGTGCTGAGGGTCTGTTACTTTCCAAGTGCCAAGCTTTGAGGTATGAAGTATTCCTCCTTGGTTTGTGATCCACTGGTTGTTTTTCCAGAGGAGTCCTACCCAGTAATCTTCATCTTCTACTTTGACAAATTCAATGGCTGCGTGTTTTCTCTTTGGGAGGTTGACGTAATATCCGGTATCTTTGTGTCTGGATCCGTAATATTCAAAGTATGCTTCGCTTTTGATGTGTTCTGGGAGATTGTCTTGTTGTCTCCTGTGAACTCTCTTGTCTTGATTGAGAGTTCCGATGAGTACTACTGCTGCCAGAGTTGTGCTGGTATTTGTCCTGTGTTTCAAGGATGTCTGAGGAAAGCCTGACTTGTGTTAAGGTCCAAGAACCTTAAGGCATGACGTGCGCAAAAGTTACAAGTGGCGGCAAAGTGTAGTCGCAAGGGGCTGCTAACCCTTAGCACAATGTAGGGGGTAAAAGGATGAAGTGGAACTTAATCCAAGGTCTGGGAGATGAGCAAGAGGAAAGGAGAGTCTTAAAGGGGACTTTGAGACGACTCAAGAAATGAAGGAAAAGACTTAAGAGTCTCACAGTGGAAGCAACAAGATTTGGATATTAAACCAAGTCAGGCTTAAGGCCCAACTCTAGAAATAAGACCAGCTTATATACATGAGGGCAGCTACCATGACTAAGGAATAATACTACTAGTACCTGTACTAGTAATGATGGAAAACAAGTACAGTAGTTAGTAGGAATGACGAATAGCTAGGAGAGAGATCCTAGTTATGAGCTGGCAAACTAAAGATAAGGTAGGGCCGGCAAGGTTTCATCCAACGTCACGTGATAAATGGGCAAAAAGCGTGACAAAGGGGAAAATGGTGAATAACTTTCCAACAACAACACTAATGAAAAATCGGTTTGCCCTTAAAGGTAGATTAGGATGTTTAGAACATTTAAGGGCGAACCGATTTTTAATAAATCCAGTTTTTGAGGAGTTATTCAAAAGGTTGTGTCTATCTTATCATGTGTGCAGCGGATCTTTGAGTTCCCAATGGCGCAGCTGTTGGTCGCAAAATGGGGTGTAACGCAGTGTCACACTCACGTGATGTTGGATGAAACCTTGCCGGCCCTACCTTAGCAGAAGACAAGTACAATGGTCCTAGAAATGAGCTGGTGCTCCTAGGATGACAAGAAGACGGTCAAGTAAGCAAGAAAGGAGTCAGGTGATATATTAAGTAAGCAGTCACGTGATGGGAAAGATTGGTAATCATAGAAAAGAAAATTAGCCCATGGAACGTAACAGGACGCCTAGGCACCCCTCTGAGGTCAGGGATGAATCTTACTGAGATACAGTCGACTCCCTCTTAACCCATACCCCTCCGTCATGCATTTTAGCTATGGGTTATCAGGGAGTATGGGCTTTGAGGATATTACTAAATATTGACATAAAAATAAAATAAAATCAGTACCCTATTGTTGGTATATTTGACGTGTTTCTGAGACAATATTGACTATTCTGAATGAAAGTAACCGGTGATCCATGTGGTGGACAGTCCCTGAGACCTATCCAACCACATTTTATGTCCAAACGAGGCCAAATTACCTTGAGTTTGTGTGCAACCAGATCATCAACGCATGTGACATATCTGCTCGCTGCTCACTATACGTTGATAGGGTTTGACTGGCGGAGTGCCACCCTCTACATTGTCATCCACACTGTTGGGGCGACCCCCCTCCTGTGCATTGCATGTGGCCGAGGCCACCAAGCCAGCCTGACAAATCTCTTCATCCATCGTCCCTTCCATCATCCTGCCATGATGATCCTGGACTCTTCAGGCGGGTTCAGTAGGGCATCAATGTCCATCCTGTTCCTGCCATGAAGTATGCCTGTTGCTTCCAAGTTGTCAAGGGCACCTCTGAGTGCATTCTTAACCATCGCAATGGGATCCTGATTTTGGGAAGGGTGTGAAGTAGTGACAAGGATCAGAACAGTGGGTTGGGCTGGTCATGGTACAGAAGAGTCCATGTTAGGTGGCTTCTACACCGTTGTTTTCACAAAAAAAGCACTTCTTTTTTTTGCTGGTTCATGGCGTGCCATTGCTCCATAATTCATGTCTGCTACAACATCCTAACTGAAATTGTACCAGTTACATGTATGGGTTTTGGGTCATGGGGGGTATGGAGTATTGGGTTTCACGGTTGTATGGGTTATGGACTGGGTTTCCCCGCATACCAAGTTGGTAATAAAAAAACCCTATGGGATATTAGGGAGTATGGGTTATCAGAGCTATGGGTTAAGAGAGAGTCGACTGTAGCCCTGTGACAGCACAGGGGTAACCGTGACACTCAGGTGCCAGCACAGCGCCAAACCCAACCTGAATTCTGTTTTTGTTGGGGATTTTGTCCAGCATTTCGAGTGGGGTTGCAAGTTCCATACTCAGAGTGTAATGCCTTTTTCTTCAGGTAAATTACCTGTTGTCATTGAGCTGCTGCTCTCCATTGCTTGTAAGTGTTGGGGTTTTCCATAGCAAGACAAGCATTGGCCAACTGTCGTGGAAGTCCCTGAGCGAATGTGCGTAGATTTGAGGGATCGTCAGGATTAAGCTCTGCGCGACTCCCAAGAGTTTCGAACAAGGCCAAGTATTCATCAAGATTGTCCCCGGTCATTTTTAACTTTCCAAGTTGGTCTTGGGCATGTTCTCTTTCCGTGTAATCGGTAAAGGAGACTTTAAACTTTTCTTCCATCATTTTCCATGGGTTGGAGAATCGATTGATAAGACTGGGATCGTTTTCGATTTCTTCGAGCCAGTTGAAGGCCATATCGACCCACCTATTGACTTTCTCTCCATCAAGGAGTGACATGAAGTAGATGCATTTGGAGATAGGGTCTTTGGCGATATCGGCTTTGCGATTTATGAGCATGAACCTATTGAACTGGTTCAAGAAACGTCTAGTCTTGGATCGGTCGCCTTCGAATTTGTCCAGGTGAATACCTTCTAGACAACGTCCTTTGTCATTTGTCCTTTCAGGTTCGTCAAGAAGGTCTTTGAATCGAAAAGGATCATCTCCTGTTCCTCAAGGGCGACATGGGGGAGGCCTGGATGGTTGACAAGCTGTTTGTGAAGACCTTATCCTCCAGGATCCGAAGCTGGCGAAGGACCTTCGCTCTGGTCGTTCCTCTGGTTCTGGCATGCTGTAACGCTGGGATATGTGGTGGGCTCGGAAATGAGCGCTGTCCGGCCTGGGTCCCACCATACTGAGAGTGAACCGCCCTTCGCGTCATGTGTGACCGTTTCATGTGTGACCTGACACAACGCACGTGAGGACGTTACCACACCACCGCCTCAACTGTCAACCATCGATGCCATCGATGTCCCCGCCTCGCCTTCCTCGCACCCCGCCTTCGTTGTCCCCCGTTCCTCGTCCATCTCATCCCTTCTCCTCGCCTGCCGCCTCTCAAGTCCCCACTCGCCTCACCTCAAGCCGCTGCCGACGTCAACACACCGTCTTGTTTGTTGGCGGACGCCACAAGAGTGCGCCACTTCGACTAGTGCTATGCACGTCGAGCCCGACATCGCCTCTTCAGCCCTCGCTTGGGTCCGCGCCTTGTTGGATTTGGGCCTATCTGGTTTTGGATATATTCGTTCCGTCTTCGTATGTCTCTTTATTCCCCTCCTTGTCCTAGATTCTTTGCTTGTCTCGCTAGCTCCTACTCGACGCCTTTTGCCATCGGACACCGACCCCTGCCACTCCCTTTCGACTCTGCGCCCGCTGTCGTGCATCGAGATACCATACATTTTCGCATCTCCTTTGATCACCAGACTCCCCCTTTCGCATACGATGCCACGCGGTCTGTCGCTGGCAGCATTGGACTTCAATTCTTTTTCCTTCTTTTTCCCCACTCACTCCTTCTCTGCGTAGTGTATACTGTCGCCCCTCGTCTCAGACTCGCCGTATAAATACCCCAGCCCAGCCCCAGCAGAAGCCAGGCAACTGCGGCCCACTCTCTCTCCCTCTCCTGTCTGCGTCCAATTTTCCAAGCGTTTTCACAACCTCTATCCGACCTCCCGCGACGCTCCGACATCCGACTTGTACGTCTGCACCCTCTTTCGAAATCTTTGACCGTTTCAGACATCGCGCTGTGTTATCGTGCCTACTCATACCGACCACGAACGCGCGACTTCACCTCGCGCCTCGTCCCTACTTGAGCACCGGCTTGCGTTCTTGGCTATCTTGGGAGCGCGGTTCGTATTTCCCTTATCTCCGAACTCTCACGCAGACTTCCCGTCTGCAATATAATGCTGCTTCGACTAGTATTGTTACTAGGTGGTGCTTCTCTATCGTTGGGGTTGGTTTCATGAAACACATCTCCGTTGTATGGTGTAACCACCAAGGTGTCAAGTGGGGGGAGTCGTACAGGGGATGTTGCTCTTGATGGAGCACATGTGATTGGTTCTCCGGTCAATCAAAGTCGATCGTAGTTAATTCCTTTTAAGGGAGAGTCCTTCATCTGGAGACTTGGTCAAGCTAGGTGAAAGCATTCGTACTTGTTTCCTGCTCGAAGACGGATCTTGAACCAGACTCCATACATGTTGGAGAGGGCAAGGAGGGCTCCTTTGAAGCAAGCGTAGTAGGCAGTGAATGGTGCCTTCTCACTGACTTCTTTGCCATCAACGATAACTGCAATGGCTTGCCCTCCAACCAAGTGACAAACTCGTGCAGTAAACGCAGCGGGTACAGTATCTTTTTCTTCAGGGATCGTTTCAAATGGGAGGTTGAGTACTGCGAGTGATTCTTCAGTAGGTTGATTGATTGTGCAAACATGCCAGTCAGTGGGAATGCCTAGTCCTTCAGGGGTCTTTTGTTTTTCCTTCAATCCAGAGGGAGTCGAAGTCATTGTTGGTTTGTGAAGGGGAAGCTCGTTCTAATGTCACGGTCAGACCACTGTGTCAGATCGAGTCAGGGATCTCAGGGTTCGGGGATCTCGGACAAGATTGCAAAGATGGATTTCAGAGAGGGGTCGTTCCCAAAGGGGAAATCGGTCATGTGAGATGTCACATGACAAGGAGGATGAAGATTACACAAGTCAGACGTGACTTGGAATTGAGCGAGACACTAGCACATGATCTCAAGACGTAGTGAGTCAAAGGCAATTAGCAGCAGAGCTGACTAATGCTAGAGAGGATCATTCAATGGAAGCTGCACACGTTCAATAGTGAGAAGAGACTATCAAAGTCTGATTGCACAAATAGAACAAGCTTAGGAAAGCTGTTCTATGCTAAGTGGTACAGTATATATACATGTACAGGTGGAAGCTACCAGAAGATAGGAGAATGTCATGGAAGACTACGGAACAAGATGGAAGCGTATGGAAGTCTCTAGAAAACGCGAGAACAGTCCATAGGTAAATAGGTAAGCGACAGGCAAAGCAGCCCAGAGTCACGGACAGAAACGGAAAAGAGAATCACAATAGGAAGGAGAAGGTTAGGTAAGTGGGGCAGTCCGTGACAGAAACAAGTACAATGATCCTAGAGATGAGCTGGCACTCCTAGGATGACAAGAAAGCGGTCAAGTAAGCAAGAAAGAAGTCAGGTGATGTATCAAGTAAGCAGTCATGTGATGGGAACAGATTGGTAAGCATAGAGAAAAGAAAAATAGCCCATGGAACATAACATGATGCTCCTCCTATGGTGGTCGTTACCACACGACCCTAAGCCTCCCACTGGTAGAGGTTGTCATCATAGTTGGCATGAGCCAACTCCAACTTGTGACACAAGGTGGGGGATAACATAGCAGCGCACCTATCCCCAAAATTGGGGTGAGTAGCAGGGACGGCACAGAACTCAGCATCACACTGCTCATAGGGAATGGGGCAGTCGCTGTGCGCATGCTGGGTGCTAAGACACCAGCGACACGTCTTCCAGAGGGGACATTCCTCTTCGACATGATTGGGGCGTGACTCGTTGCACTTGAGGCAGTAAGGGAACTTGGGTTTGCCTCCTCGACACCGCTTGCCTAAGACAGTGTGGCACTCAAGGCTATTTTCTCCCTCCTTGACATTGGGTGGCCCTTGAGCAGTGAAGATGCAGGGAATGTGAATGGCGTTAGTGGAGGGGGGACAAATGCAGTTAAGGTGAGGGACAAGCCAAGTGCGAACAGCGGCATAGGTGAGGTGTCGCTCTACCATGCTGAGCTTGCTCTGAGCATTGCTCCCTCTTCTATTGAGCTCAACTCGCTGGCACTTTACCACTTCAAGTTCACTCTGATGCACTCGATACCTATAAACGTCAGCAACAACACCAGGGTCCTTGAGATCTATGATGGCATTGTCAATGGGGAGTCGAGAGGTGGAAGAGGGGTTGAAAATGTTGAGGTCGTAGTCCTTGACTCCAGGATGGTGAAAGTTGGGGGAGGGGTGTGCTCGAGTGTGAAGGGGAATGGAGTACTCAGGGTCTCCTCGCTTGTGAGTCCCTACAATGTGAGTGTCAACTCCAATTTGCCTAAAGGTGACGTATCACGCTATCTTGTCTTGACCATACTTGTTGAGGAAGATGAGAGGGTACTGCCACATATCACTGCGGTCGTACTCACTCCATCCAGCTCCTGGATGGTTTGGGTTGTCAAGCTGTTCAGTGAGCTGGGGAACGTTGGGGATATGGCTAGGAGCGGAGGAGAGAGAGATGGTGGGATTGTATTCAGTGAACCTAATCGGTTCGTCACTTTGAACATCGTCGTCTGACATGTAACTTTTGATTTTTTCAAGAATCTGGGGAATAAGGAAGAGGTGTTCCACCATGGTATAATTGCAGAAAGTGGTGGTAAACACCTGGTCGTCAAGCTCAGTGTTTCCCAAGATGTTGATCGCTGGGAGGAGATCCTCTGTCCAAGCTGAAAGAGCCCCAGTTATACGTTCCTAAACCTCCATGTATTTCAACAAGGCCCTGCATTGCCTTCTCACATGGCGAACCATTGCCAAAGAGGGGATCTGCCCCGCTAGTGTGAGTACTTCGCTGTTGGGGAGGGTGTCCACGACTATGTTTGAGTGGATGCTGGATGGCTGGGATGATAGAGGGCAACAGTGCTGGCATTGGAGTAATGGTGTTACGATCCTGGGCCCTTACCCCAATTTTCCGCTATTTTCCACCATTTATTTCGCACTCTCGGTTACTTGTTCCCCCACTCGTTTCCTCACGCGCCGCTCGGACCGTCACCAAATCACCTGACAA